>Ga0247611_10000950_pt1 | contig 54837 bp, 80 predicted proteins | sample 177DNAGHGhighgp2_FD_192422 | JGI IMG/M metagenome (GOLD analysis project Ga0247611, IMG submission 192422) | Sheep rumen microbial communities from Palmerston North, Manawatu-Wanganui, New Zealand - 1770 DNA GHGhigh gp2 | ecosystem: Host-associated > Mammals > Digestive system > Stomach > Rumen... | reverse complement strand
TTTTTCATTCTCCGTATTTTTCTTTAAGTCTTTTTAACTCGGCTCGTTCTCTTTCCTCGATTTTTTTTAACTCATTTATTGATTCCATGTCAAGTAATTTCTTAATTCTTTCAACCTGTTTTGACAAATCTTCTGAAAGGTTAATTGTCAAAACGGTGAAATCATCACCATTGGAATAAGACTTGTTAAAACTCACGCTGTTACAGTCATAAGTTACGTAACACCAACTGAAAAATTCATCCGGATATTGCTCAAAGTGTTCCTTGCAGTGTTGGAAAAGACATTCCCACCCATCAATCTTTTTTAGTTCGTTCAAGAGTTCGTCTGCCAACACGTCAATTTCTTTGTTGGTATCGCTTAACTTAATCCTCAATTTGTAGGTTTCACCAATCTTGGTGAGTAGTTCTACTTGTGTCTTATTCATATATTAAAATCCTGATTGTGATGAATAAAAACCTTCACCAACAATGTGTGCCGATTTGTACTTATCTCCATCTTCATTCACATGTTCTTCCACAACATATCTAATCGGCCCGGTATAGTTCTCAATGAAGCAGGCACACCAATCGTGTGATTTACACCATTCTAATTTTTCAGAAGGGATTTTAGACGCGTCATAAACGGCAACCATGCCAGCGTCAGCACAAAAACTACCATAAGAATATTTCTTCTTATACTCTGCTTCTTTTTCGTTAAGTTCTTTGCGAAGTTTTTCTTTTTCTTCTTCGGTTAAATCCTCAAAATTCCACCTTTTCCACCAATCTCCGTAGAAAGTGTCCCACCCATTGATAATGTTTTCAATGTCTTCCTTGTTGCCCTTATAGACACGACAAGACCAATCCCCATATATCGTGTTCTTTACAATGTATGGTTCGTAGTCATTTCTCCAATCCTCACATTCGCCATCACTGATGTAACATGGGTCAGTTATGATGATAGTCTTGTTTTCTACATGGACTTCAGTTTGTGGCGTTTCAATACTTTCAAACCATCGCCTTTCTGCTTCAATGCGCCTTTGTTGTTGCCACTCTTTGAATTCGTCAGATTGAAGATAATCTGAAAAATCTCTTTTCTCTTCTTCTGTCAACGAATTTAACCAATCAATGGTTTCTTTAATTTTATTGTCTATTTCACTCATATTATTTTTTTAAAAATGTCATTCTTGTTTCTCCCAATATTGTGTTACTAATTGTTCTGAACTGTCCCATGTGTCAAGTATATCGCCATTTTTGCAACATACAACATGGTTTTTTACTTTACACAGAAATATTTTGTTTTCTTTCTTTGAACGATTAGCTATATCTTTTACTTTTGTTTGACCTTTCTTGCATTTCTTTACACTCTTGAAACCAAGTGACGAGATTACTTTTATATAAGCAATCATATCATTTGGCATTACATATTCTTTTAACCCAACATCAGACAAAATTTTATAAACCTCTCTCCAAGATTTATCAGTTGCTGCACATATTGACCTAACAGTACAGTCAATGTGTTTCCATACTTTGTTTTTACCGTCATAAATCGGGTTTGGATTAAAGTATTTGAACATATTATTCCTTATCTAAACAAAAGTTTTCTGCTGCATCATCAAATATCTTTTTTTCATAAGTGGGTTCACCATTTTTTAAGTACAAATAATGAGGCAGGTTATTTTTAAACCAATTTATAACATATTTCACTGTGTCCTTATCTACATATAAGGAAAGATAGGATGGATAAACCCATTTTTCATCATCACCATTTAATTGGTACATAATAAATGAAACAGTCGGTTTACCTCGATAATCTTCTTCGCTGACAATTTTTGCAGCAGTAATCATATACACCCCTTCCATAGTAGATAGAGTGCATTTTACCATTTGTCCAAGTTGAAAGTCTTGCTTTTCCATATAAAAAAATCGTAATACATTTTATCTGTTGCAAATGTACTACGATTATTATTTATAAAGAAACTTTTTATGTTAAAAAAAGTTAATCATATTTTGACCGCATTAATCTTAAATTTTATCATGCATAGCGCGAATGAGACAGGTCATAAAGTTCTTTAGGCGTAAGGCCCCTTTCTTTTAGATAATCCCGTATGAGTTTTGAAAAGTTTTCTTCTAAAAACGCCTTATTATAAACAGTACCATCATAAAAAAGCACCTGAGCCGTATTTTCCGAATATGGCGCATCAAAAAGTAAAGGTAAAGAAAAAGGCTTAAAATTACTAGAACCAAATTGGTATGTACTAAATTTAGTAAATCCTTTTTGCGAATAAAATCTTGTTAACATTTTATCTAAGGCCATATCATAAAATGCATAAACCTTTTTGTCTATTTTTCCATTGTCATAGGATTCAACTATTGCTAAATTTGATGGGAAAGACATCGTTCCGTATAAGGTATCAATACCCTCTATGTTTGTGGTGTAATTACCAAACGAATCAAGCCAATCACGTGTTTTAAGGTCAAATACAGATGTTATAATATCTTGAAGGTCCCAACTTAACGCTGCCATATAATTCCAATCATAATCGATACCTCGTATTTTACTTATTTCTTCATTGTCAAAAATAAATCTGTCTTCTTTTACGTCATATATATTAATGTATTCTCCACGAGACCCATCATATACACAAAGATAACGATTTAATATCAGATATTCTTCAAAGGTCGCACGTTTAATTTTATCATTTTTTAGTCGGTTAGTCGTGCTTATTGTGGTTGTTTGCCTATTCTCGAAACGGATTAATTCTGTCCCCCCCATAATATAAAGGTTGTCATATGGTTTATTCACATGAAAAATTTCATCGGCATCATAATCACTCTCAATATATAAAACATCGTCACCTACCTGAGAATAGTAGAAGTCCAATATCTGTTCTGAAAAATTAAGGTTAACAGCAATTGGCGCACGTAAAGGACTATCACTTTCATCCATAAATTGTGCAGTCGGAAAATGAAATTGATATTTTCTTCCAGTCTTTTTATTGATATTAATATATAATGAACCTTGTTCATCATAATGGTTAAAGTAATTTCTACCATTTGTTGCAGCCGTACACCACTGGGTTCCTTTACCATAAAATATCGCTGCTTCTTCCGTGTGAGGTACAACAATCAGGTAGTTTTCATCTTCATAAACCTTTTCAGCACCTTCTTTCATCTGTCTTATTTCCTCCTTGTGAGAAGCAGCCTGTGTGTTATCCTCATAAGGCTGTATAGCGTTATATAAATCAGGCAATGATTTATATTGGCCAATATCTTTACGTTCTAATTTTGCTTTATATTTATGGAACGTTGTTAAATATTGTGTTGCTTTATAAAGGTCTTCCAATTTCAAATTACCACCTGTGTATAAAGCAAGTAACCACTTAGAGTATTTACCCATTTTGTCTTGACCTGACGTTGGGTCAGCAGATACTATTTGTTTGAACTCTTCTTCGGGTATTTGGCTGTAGTATTTTTCATATACATCATCAAGTGACGCTGCTTCAAAAAGCAGGTTAAATGCTTGAGATTCTGTAATGATAATATTTCTTTTTGACTTAGATTCATTTTCTTCTTTATTCTTATGTAATTTACCTTTATAATCAATGTAAAGATATTCTTCAGATGTTTTATAATCTAAAAAGACCTCAGCATAGCCCCCATTAAAAAGGTCAGCCCAATCAAACCACAAATTAGGTGATAAAATTTCACCACGCTTATTGATAAAATTGTATTTATCGTTTAGTTCGACCCTTGAAAACCCCTCATAAAAATAAGAAACAGAATCATACCATTGTTCAAATAGTATTTTTCCTTCCGTATTAATAAAATTTTCTTTATACCTTTCTCTTACTATGGCTATTCCTTCTTTAAATTGACATACCATATCATACCAATTGTCACATAATAAATTACCGTTTATATCAATGAAATTCCATAATTTATCTTCCCTTTTTACTGCAGCAAAACCATCATGAAAAGTATCTTGTATAGATTCAAACCATTGATTAGGAGAAACTAAATCACCATTTTCTTTTAATAAATTTTTTTTAAAATCAAGTATCACACAAGCAACACCATCTTTAAATTCGTCATCTAGAATATAATCAAACCATAAATTAGGGGAAACTAAATTACCATTTGTATCAATAAAATTACTTTTATAATTAAATTTTACACAACAATAGCCATTTTTAAAGTAATATGCCCTATCAAACCATCTATTTGGCGATAATAGGTTACCATTAATATCTATAAAGTTATATTTTCCGTTTACAGAAACCCTTATCAGTTTTTCATCAATTTTCGGGTAAACGTAATCAAACCATAAATTTGGTGAAATTAGTTTTCTATTTTTATCTATAATATTTTCTTTTCCTAATAATTCTACTATAAAAAGTCCACCGTCATTGGTGTATGAAACATCACTAAAAATATCTTGTAGTCTTTCACCGTTTGCAAGACGTTGCATTGCGGTTTCAAGTGCATTTTTCCATTTGTTGTTTGGTTTGAATACCTCATAGAAATTCCTGCCAATAAGTTGACTTATCTGTTTGGTATCCATTATATGGTCATTACCACCATTATCATGGTTCCAACGACAAGTACAAGTGTTTAGATTTCCATCGCCATCAACGCACACAGCAACCATTGACAAACCATATTCATCTAACGGGCAACCATTACCTTTCTCTTCTTGTACATTTTCAAATCCGTTCTTAAGACAGAAATAAAACTGCCCTATGCCATTTGACGTATATGAATCAAGCATATTTTCATTATGCGTTACACACCAAGATGTGTATTTACCGTATTGTGAGGCTTGTTCAAAACTATCAATTCTTACAATGGTATAGTTGTTATTCTCTTGTAATTCCAATGCGCCTACCTCTTCTCGGTCTTTATTGCCCATTTCTTTTCTTGCTGATGCAAACCTGTCAATCAGTTCTTGCGCTGACATATCGTTAATATTTCTGTCATATTCATTTATATGCGCATCACTTGCAACAAGTTCAAGTGTTCTATTTAACTGAATCAATATGTCACCATCATAAAGTTGACCGCCACAAAACATTCTGGTAACGCCAAGGATGAATTTGCCACCGTTTCTTGTACGTAATACGGGTAAAGCATCACGCAATTCTTCCCTGACAAACTTGTCGGCCCGTTGTTCATCCCAACCGAATTTCTGCATAACCAGTTTTTTTGCAGCAGATATTGATTTGCTTTCCTGACTTTCTTTAAGCAATTCTTTATATTGACTTTCTGTTATTGTTATGTTTTTCCCCTTTTTCACGTATTAAATCTTTTCTAATAAATAGTCTATCCTATTGTTAAAAAGATAAATGCGGCCATTTCTGACCGCATCTTCAACAAAAGGATTATGAATAATTTATGCTTTTAAAAACTTAGCATCACCACTTTCAATTGAATTGACAATATACTCGGCCTTTGCCCGAAGAATTGCATTTACCAAATCTTCTCTAAACTCTCCAAGATAGGGGCTTGTAAGAATTGTCATAGGCCGTGAATAACAACGTTTCTTTGCAATGTGAACACCTAAATCATGGTTATATTCTTTCGCATCATCTGGGTGACAGATTGAATAAGCGACACGCAACTCCTTCATCTTATGTGTGCGCTTTAAGTCAACCATTGTGTGCTTAATACGATTGCCTTCTTGATATTCACCTTCCTCCTCTGATACAACCTTAATTTTAGTAGTATCAACCATACCGACAATGGTAATCACTCTATCATCCTTAGCACCAGTAACATATATGAACTGTTTAGGATAAACTGTTTTTTGACTATTATGTTTCATATTATTTATTTTATATAATTAACCTTTTAACTTTTTAAAGAAAAAGGGGCATAATAAATTAAGGTAGTTATGCCCCATATTCTTCAATCAACAGAACACATTACTTGCTTTCAGTCGACTTGTTGCCACTGTTAAGTTGCTCATTCTTGGGAGCAGGAATTTCAGTACCCTTCTGACCAATACCGAACAAGTCCTTAAACTGTTCCTTGAAACCCTGTGCAAGCATATCCATACCCGGAGTGAAGTTCTCCATGAACGACTTAACAAACTGTGCTCCCGTATTGGTATCGCCATAGATTGTGATGTTGGCATCTTTAAGGCCTGAAAGCATTTCTTCCATAGAACCTGCGATATGCTTATATTCATCAACCATCTTAAAGTTCACTGCAAGTGATGGGTTGTCAGCAGATGCTTGTAACATACGTTCAAACGCCATAGCGGGTGCAAGTTCCAACTGCTGTTTTGCCTCAGCCTCAGCCATAAGGCTTGCCTTCTTACCTTCGGCTTCAGCAAGCAACAACTTCTTCTTACCTTCTGCTTCTGCCTCAAGTTTAATCTTGGTTGCTTCTGCTTGACCCTCGGCCTCTTGCAAAATCTTCTGCTTTAACGCTTCCGCTTCAAGAATCATCTTTTGTTTTGCTGCCTCTGCATCAATAATAATTTTCTCCTTGGCCTTTTGAGCAGGGATAATCTCGGTTGCATTCAATTTGGCTTCATTAGCCTTTGCCTCGGCCTCATTTACCTCTTGTTGGCGAACCTGCCTGGTCTTTGCTACCTGCATTTCTGCCTCAACAAATGCGGTCTCCTTAACCTTCTTGGAATCGGCCTCAGCCTGGCCAGCCTCGGCAGTTGCCTTAGCCACATCAATCTTTGCCTTCTGCTCGGCTACACCTGCTTGTTTGTTAGCCTCGGCTGCGCGCTTGCGTTTATTGGACTCATACTCACTCTGCTTTGCTTCCTTTTCCTGTGTGGCCTTAATGGTTTCAGCCTCTCTGTTCTGTTCAGCCTGTGCAATACGAACCTGCTTCAAAGCCTCTTGCTCATTCTTGGTAGCCTCAGCATCAGCCTGTGCAGTAGCGACATTCTTTGTCTGTTCTGCAAGTGAATTAGCACGGTTGGTTTCACCTTCGGCTTCGGCAGCAGCCACAGCGGTTTTCTTACGTGCAGCAGCCTCTGCTTGCTTGGTGGCAGCATCAGCCTCTGCGTTTGCTACGTTAGCAGCCTGTAATGCAGCAGCCTCTGCCTTTTTAGATTCTGCCTCAGCCTCAGCAGTTGCCACATTTGCAATCTTTTCAGCATTCTGTGCAGCGATACCAGACTCACGCTCCTTTTCAGCCGAAGCCAACTGTACCTGCTTGTCTCGCTCGGCCTGAGCAACACCAACTTCCTGCTTCTGCTTTGCCTGGGCAACGTTAATTGCCTTCTCTTGTTCGGCTTCTGCTACATTTGTGGCTTCTTCTTTCTTGGTAATGGCAATCTTAATGTTACCTTGTTTCTGCTGTTCAGCGATATCAGCCTCAGCCTGAGCCTGTGCCTTAGTAGCAGCCTTTTTACCCAAGTTCTTAATGTAATTTGCATCATCGGTAATCTCCGAAATGTTGATGTTGGTCAATTCAAAACCGACTTTCTTCAACTCTTCCTCAAGTGACTTACGAATTGCAGACAAGAACTTATCACGGTCAGCATTAATTTCCTCAATCGGCATAGTTGCCATAACACTACGTGTTTCACCGACAAGAATCTTCTTAATCTGTTCCTCAATTTCCTGGGGTTTAGCACTCAAAAAACGTGTGGCTGCATTCTGCTGTACCTGCTTATCTTGACTGATTGCAGTAGTAAGCACAATAGGTAGTCGCATAGGAATTGCCTGTGAATCAATACCGTCAACTGTTGCCTCAATCTGCAAAGGCTTCATTGACATCTTTTTGTACGCCTGAATAATAGGCCACACAAATGAACCGCCACCTTGAATTGCCTTAGAAGGAGTCTTGATTGACTTTCCGTCAGCCGACTTAATCTTACCAGCCTTACCATAGATGATAAGAAGTTCATCGGGTGCCGACCTCTGATAGCGGGTCAAGATGAAAACAACACTCAGAATTGCAACAATTGCGATAATCGCGCCAATAATAACTGTTTCGCTAAACATAAGTTATTTAAAAATTAAAATTGTGAATAAAATGTTTGTTAAAAATAATATGTATTTGTTTCTTTGTCTAACATTAATTTAACAAAATCACCAACATGAAAAGTGCCTTCTGTATCTTGCTTGACTTTAACGCTTCTTACACCAAAGTTAGTAGAAACATTAACATGAAATGTACCATCTTGATGATTTTCTGTGATTTTGCCCGTCATTCCGTCAAAATTTATTTGTTCATTATTATAATGGTCTGCTTTCAATGTTAATTTATACAAAAAGAAAAGTAATAATGTTGTACACAATCCAATTAAAACAGCCCACACATATTGTAATGTTGTGAAACTATATAAAACGTAAAGTGATTTTGTATTCAAAAAGCCGACAACCGACAAATAGGTCGAAAAACCAATACAGAAGTGAAGTAAACCTTTGGGTGATAATAGGCCTGATAGGTCACTGTCAACGTCTCCATCAAAGTTAAAATCCGCCTCCACCTCACCAACAATTAGTGATAAAAGCCCTCTGAATAAGAACCACACCAATGATAATACGAATAAAATGTAATACCAGCACAAATGTTCCATAACCTCTTAAAAAATTTAAGTTCTTTCAAATTGTTTTTCTAATATTTCAATTGTTTCTTCCAATTTCTTTTTCACCTGTACAACGCCCATTAATTCAACAATATACTGTGCGCCACGGTCAAGACAAAATGGTGTTTTAAGCGTACCGTAATACACGCCATTTAATTCTTCAAGATAAATCTTTGCCGTTTCCAATCGATTATGTACTTCCTCGGCAATTCTAAAAGTTTCTTCAGTCATTTTTCCGTTTGTTTTAGTTTTAACACTGCAAAATTAGTACCAATATTTTTACTGTACAAATTTAAAATGTTAATAAAAGTTAAGCATTATCACTTTCCCCTATTTCCCTTTTAAGGTCTTTGATATTCATATGGGCATATAACATTCCCACCACAAAAAACAATGGTGATAGGCCCGCAGCATCAGGATTAACCATATGTATAATCCCATAACCATGTAATACGAAACAAACAATTGAACCAATTAGGGCAAGTAAGTTTAAAACAAATGCCCACCTATTAACTTTAATCCACTTTTGCTTATTCATCTTTCTTTCTTTTAATCCAAGATGCTTTTACCTTAACACCACAATTTGGGCACCTAAAATAATATTCTGTGTTGATACTACGGGTAAGGAAGTTTTGACTGCAGCAATTTTCGTTAAAAGAATATTCTTCCTGTAAATCACGGTTTTCATATTCAATTAGGCTACCGCAATGTTCGCACGTTATTTGTGCCGATGGGACTTCTGTTTTAACTATTATCTTCATATCTCTTATTTTTATTGCAAATATACTATCCTTTGAAATATTGACAAAATTTCAAAGGTTAAAAATTGTTAATAAATGATTTTCTCTTTTAGATAGCCACTCTCAACTACCTTTCTACCAACAATTTCAACAACTTTTTCAAGTGTAAGGTCGCAGTACTCGTCAATCCAATCACAAATGTAATATAACTTATTGCTTCCTGCAATCATACCGAAAAGGATTGGGTCTTTTCGTCTATGTCTTTCCTCCGCAGTCTCCAAATAAACCATACCATCTGGGTCATAATACATCACACAATAATTGTCAAAGACATGAAGTTTGTCAGCCTCATTTTTCTCACGCATTGCCTCAACTGGTATCATCCTTGAATAGTTCTGCAGGTAAGTCAAAGATAACCCCTTTGACGATTTCTTGGCGAGTTGAACGACAACTTCCTCGGTGAGCACCTTATAATAATTGTTAACAAACAGAACCGATTCGTATTTGTTTACAATAAGATTTGAAAGTAGTTTTTCTTTAAGGGCAGTTTGACCATTTCTCTCTGCATAACCGATACACTCTATGTATTCCTTAACGCGGTTAACATACTGTTCCTTATTATATTCTCCTGTTATTCCCTTTACAGCAGAAAAGAAACCAACAACATCAAATTCGTCACCCCTTACTTTCTTAAATGAAGCAAAGTATTTCTTAACCTTCTCAATGAAAGAATGCAAACCTTTTGATTTATTGACACTGTTAGATATTAAGACTCCTGTACTTCCACCTATCATATTATTTGATACGTTTGTAAAACCAAACAACTGGTCGTGAAGCCTCTTATTTGTCTTTTCAACGAAAAATGTAAATTCGTCAATATTGAAGTCCTTATTGATTAAAAATTCAACAAGTTTTTCATAAATCGGTTTATCAACTTCCCGTTTAACACCCCACGAAACAACATTGTCGCTACTATCAATTATAGGGTGTAATGAGCCATCGGGGTCAAAATCTTCCTCTTTAGACTCATGGGTGACCTGTTCAATCGCCTTGTACTTTGGCAAGTTCTTGTCAATCTTAATGTCCTGAAGCAGGGCAACATGTTCTTTATTTTTTGTTAACAGTTCTGACATAATCTTTAATTTTTTGACAAAAATACTACATTTTGATTAATTGGCAAAATTTCAAAGGTTAAAAATTGTTAATCATAATAGTTAGTTTTAGTATATTGAAATGAATTTAGGTTCTCCGTACACATGTTTTTCAAGTTGTGGTTCATATAAGTTACAAAAACCTTCATATTGTACCCAAGTCTTAACAGGCAGATTACCATGCTTGATACGGAGTTTAAGAAGTTTCCATACCATTTGCATTACTGTCATTTCTTTCGGTTCTCTATTACCATCCTTATTGTTATATCCTCTCATTCTTTTTTTCTTTTTAATCTTTTGATTTCTTTCTCGCGTTCCTTGTTTAGTCTCTCTTTCACATAATAGAAAGCCTTGTCATAGTCTTTTTCGTCAGGATATAATTTAATTGATTTAGCAATATGTTCCTCAAGATTGAACATATTCCAATAGCCATGAAATTCATGAAGCAAATAACGTTCAGTTGGGTGCATTTCACCCCATATATCAACTAAGGTATTGTCATAACTAAGATGTTCATTAATGTCATGAGTTATAACGTATTTTGTAACCCTATCTACATCACCATTCCACTCTTTCATGTGCCCTTTGACATCCCGATAAATCTCTTCATAGGTATATGTAAACCCGTCAATGTCTTCCTTTTTACCCGACTTCTCAATTATCTCGTTTGTCAGCTTAATCAATTCAACATCATAATCAAAAAGTTCATCCAATTGTTTCTGTGTAGTTTCCGGATAGTATTTCATAATGAAGTTGCATACATCATTATAATTTTTTTCCTTTTGGGCAATACGATTGAAATTCTTGGCATCACTATCACATACAGGTATCGCATTATATACAGCAAGGGTCATTGCCTCTTCCGCACCAAAACAGCCTGGTGCTAATATGAGTGTTTCTTTGTCTGGCATTGTGCTGTAAAAACAAAACCATCCGTTTTTATCGTTCTGATAAAACCAGAAACCGCCATTTTTGGATTTATAGATTTTCATATATCAAACAGTAAATTTTCTTTTCTGTAACTTTCATAATGGATTACTTTGAATTAAATAATATATGTCATAAACATCAACATCAGATGGTGCATTGCTTTCCCTTAACCCATACTTGATAATTCCAAATAAATCGTCCTGATTTAGGCTGTCCAAATATTCTTGCTTGTTCAATCAGATATTGTTTTTCTTCTTGTTTCATCTTCTTATCTTATCAACATTGTAACTTACCCATGTTTTATGCCCACATTTATCACAGCAATATCCTCTTCCTCCATGTGAGTCGTAATCAAACAATTCAAACTTTCCGCCACATTTGGGACAGATACCGTTGTTGTATTCCTTTTTCTCGTTGTGCCTTGCCCACATAACGAGTGCAATCATTATGCAGACACCCAAAATGCAAATAATTACATCCATTATTTCTTGTCCTCCACTTCATTGTCCCAATAATCACCAGCTCTTTTTGGCTTTAATTGGAACAGATACAAACCACCGTTTTCGTCTCTTGCTAACCAAAGTCTCATAATTCATTTAGCGTAATAGTTGTAAAACGGTTGAATCCTTATAATCCCATAAAACGGTTTCTTTATGCCGTGCCACTCATCCGAAAACAATCCTGGGATATTCTCTATGATGAAACCAAGACTTGAACCGCCATCAGCATAGCTGAACGGGTCTTCTACTTTTGTTTCAGAAGCAATTTTTCTTATCTCCTGTTCAACTATCTTTGCCACTATATCATAGTCGAAGTCAAACTGATATTTCACCCATCCTTTTTCTGCTACATGTTCACCTTTCGGGTTCATTGTCATCCAACCGATGCAATAACTGTCCTCTGTGCGTTGGAAACAGAAATTTCTTTCACCCGAATATTCAAGAGCGAACTCTAAAGCCCGTTTTAATAATGAGAAATCTCCGCTTATTTTTAATTCTTGATTGCTTGAAAACATAATTTCAATTTTATTAAAGGCGTGTGGAAGAATTAACTCCCACACACCAAATTCAAAACATTAAACACTTTCAGTTTCATCACCGTAGTTGTCGGCCATTTCAATGTCCACTTCACCAGCGTCCATACGGATGCTTTCGCCCAAAAAGAATGCTGAAGTTTTCAACTTATAACAAGATGGCCTTTTATCACCACACTTACGAATGCATATGCCCTCACGAGGAACCTTGTGATGTGTACAGAGTGGTTCGTTCTCTTCCATACCAAAGTGTTCCTTGTCGGACTTCATCTTTTCAAGAAGATTAACTGCCCAATGGTTTTCTTCATCAAGGTCCGGATACAAATCTTCAAATGTTCCATGATATAATAAGTCAATAGGATGAATCTTCAACGCATCAATTGGCTTATTTTCATCATAGAATTTTTGCTTAAGTTTCATAGTCCAATCGAATACTTCCTGTACTTCCCACTCACGCTTACTTCCATCCTCATTGGTTGTGGTAATGCGATAGAACATAATAATGTTTTCGCCCTTATTACAACCATAGTCATAGGTTTTTTGAATTGGTTTATCACTATCAGTAATGTAGCCACAAATTTCGCCATAAACCGTCATACCTTCATCGAGATATGGATAAATCATATCACCATACTCAGTCCAGATGTCAGTACCATAAAAGCCACCATTTACATCTTTGTTAATGTACTTGTTCTTAATCACCTTTCTTGATGAGTATACTGGGCCATAAACAACCTCATAATCGGTAATCCTCTTAGACTTGAAAAGGCCAGTCTTATCAACAAAGAGATTGAACATTCTCTTAAAGAACGGCAACCTGATTGGTTGTTTAACGTGTACCTTTCCAATAACAATAGAAGTACCATGCATTTTAACCGTAATGTCCACAACATCTTCAGGCTTGAACAGAGTCACCATCTTTTGGAATTGGTCAGTATCATAATGCAGTGCAAATTCACCCTCAACAAGTCTGTTAAAGCGGTCAACCTTCTTCTGTGCCTTACTAGCCCTACTACCACGTTCAGGTCTTTCTTTTACGGGTGGAACAAAGGCTTTAACAAACAAAACGCCATTAACCGTATCGAACTCTTGGTCAACATAATCCTCAACATCTGACAACATAATTGTATTATCAAACAATTTAAGATTCTCAGGTTTAAAAAGGAAACCGAATGAAGGTTCAGCCTTCAATATAATGCATCGCACTCGTCCATACTTGTTAAAGAAGCCACAAAGTTTCTTTGCCTCAGCAATAATATCAGCGCCAGTATCACTGATTTCCTTTGCCTTGTTTTTGTTATTGACATATTCAGTTGTCAACGACATTGCCTTAGCAGTTGCTTCCTCAGACTTTTTAATAAGTCCATCAATCTCATTTTGAAGAATAGCATACTCATCAGTACCCTCTTTCATATTACTTAGTTTGGCCCTTTTACTATTTACCTTCTTTGTCATTTTGGCTGCATTGTTAGTCAATTTGTCAATAGAAGATTTCAGTTGTTTAGCCTCATTACGATATTTGTCAGCTTCAGCCTTAATAGGCTCATAGGCTTTCATAATCTCATTGACTTCATCAGCATTGGCATTTTTCTCCCTGCAACCAATTTCGTAAAGGTTGTTTACTGATAAGAAATCCTCATTTAATGCTGTTTCATTAGCGGCATAAATCATTACATCGCCTTCTTTGATTTCATCCTTACGAACCACAATTTGTGTGCCAAACACTGAAGTTTTAGCAAGAAAATCGGAACCCTCAACAGGTGTCAATTCTCCAACTCTTACAACAGCACATGAATATTCGCTCTTGAAATTCTCTGATTTTGTAAAAACGTTTCCCATTTTAATTAATGTTTTTAATTTAGTTACTAAATTCTATACCGTCAAATGTGCTTCTCGTTGAATAACACATATCAAGCATTGTAAAATTAACACCCTCTATTTGTTCATCCATATGCCTATGGAAATGGCCATAAACCCAATCCGTGATAGGATGTCCGTCCTCTTTAAGTTTATTGTAAAGTACATCCATTACTTCACGTTCACTATTAAGGTCCTTTTCTAATTCCTCGTCCCTTTGCATCCAAGCCTTAATGTCTTCTTTATCTTTCAGGCCAACAAACGATGGACAGGTATGTGTACATACCATATCAATTTTGATACCCTCTTCAACCAATTCGTTAAGTGCGGGTTCATTAAAGGTTGGCATTTCATCTTCCCAATAACTTGGTAATAAAATTGTTTTAGCCTCAGAAAGGGATACACCAACATATCGTGCATATTTGTTTGCATTAACATCGTCTTGTTGTTTTCTCCAAGTTCTGTCTATGGATAAACCACCACCAACACACAATATATTATGTGTAACTTTTCCGTCTAACTTAGTTTGAATAACCGAATAATCGGGTATTGTCTTAATATTGGTTAAATTCAGTTTATTCTCACTAAAATATGAGGGGTCATCGTGGTTTCCCCTGAAACAGAAAATATTACAATTGTTTTTTTTGCAAAAGGAATTTAATCTCTTTAATGTTTGTTTGTAATATTCGACTTTGTGAAAACCCAACCCTATGTCACCACATACAATAATGGCTGTGTTTTTTAATACAAAATTCTTTACCCAGTAATAAAGGGTATCGAAATTACCATGCAAATCACCAATGCAGATTACACGTTCACTATTTACCTCATAAAGTTTCATTCTATTACTTCTACAGTTATTCTTATCTTCTTACCTAATAGTTCATCGAATTTAGGATGTTCACCGTCAATATCATTAGAAGAACCAATTGTGCATGACATTTGTTCCTGTGTTTCAAATCCACCAACAAAATCGTGTGAAACAAAGTCTTTACGCGATTCTACTGTTACATCAATCGACTCATTTCCAACGTCCTGTACAAGACGCGTCATTTTTAGAAACCCATTTTCATACAACAAATCATTGGTTTCCCCTTCTAATCTTAAAAAAATGTTCCCGTTCATGTTAGCAATATATCTTTTTTATTATTTACTTTTCAAATATACTACTATAAATTTAGATAAACAAATTTTAAAAGTTAAAAATTGTTAAGACGTTTGTTTAACAAAAACCATAGGTAATGCACACTCTGACATTTCAGGAAATTCAAACCTCCAAAACATACTCTCAATTACTTTTGGACTAATCATTCCGTCCCGTCTTTTCAAATTATCTTCAAACGTAGGTGCTTCAATATAGATGAATGTCGGGTGACCACCGTGTTCAATAACCATTTTGTTAAATGTCTGACGATACTTCTTCAACAAATTTGTGTTATTAATGATGAATGACTTATGTTCCTCACATAATTTCTTCATTCTTTCGTTAAAAATATGTGTCACTCTATCTTCCTCAGATTTGTTACCCTGTGGCTTTTCACCGGTCAAACCAAGTTCTTTTCTAATGTCATCACGAGAAAGTACAGGTGTATCTGCATCAAGCACATCCTTAATATAGGTATCTTTTCCCGCACCTGGCAAACCTATAAGAACAATCACATTGAAATCTTCAATTTCTTCTGCATCTTTAACATCATTGAAGTATTTAAGACGTTCAAAATCATTCTCAAACTCAAATGGTCTATCGTAACAACCAAGTTTTTCTGCCTCAGTCTGAATCCTATTACGGACAAACTCTAAATATTCAGGTAACTCAATGTCGTTTTTTGAACCCAAAGAATCACAATGTTTAAGCAAAAGCATATCTTTAACAGGAACAAGGTTCCAAGATAAACGTTTCAGTTTTTTCTCAATATGTTTTTTGTCATCAAGCAGATGGTGTAAAATCATGTGATTTTTAACCATACAACAAATTCTTTCCCTGAGTTGAATATCAGGTTCATCAAAGAAAAGGTTACGTGTAATCCTCGCGCCCTCAATACCATGACATTTGGTCTTATACTCCTGAAGTTCCTCATCCCATTTGGTTGTAGAGGGTTTACCAAGGTCATGACACAAAGCAGCACTTACCATTTGGATGTAGTAATCATCATTCATGTTCCAACCCATACGATGGAAATAATTAACCATTTGGTTGGCAACAGCACAAGTATGGGTGAAAACATGACCTTCCTTATGCCATAAGGTAGATTGTTCACAAGTTGCTAAATCTCTAAATTCTTTAATTTTCAAAATGGTTTCCCAATCGGGATAAAGATTATCCCCCGTTTTGTGAAATAAATCCCTAAATCTCATATCTTCTTTTCTTTTTTAATTTCAATGCAAATGTACTGCTTTATGAAATTTCTACCAAATAATAACTGTTAAAAAAAATTAAAAGGTTATACATTTCTGTATAACCATTCTTAATCTACAAGTTTCCAAAAGTGTTCATTAACTAATATTCGATAAACTCTTTAAGAATTTTTTCTTCTTCTGTCATACCTTATTATAAGGAATTACTTCTTCTCTAAGGTAGTTAGGTCTTTCCATTTCTTCTCTGATGAGTTTTTCAAAGAACCCTTGCCAATGCGGTTCAATAAGACCGCCATTGTAATAAATGAAACCCTTTACAACATCAAGATGATTACCGGCTTCAAGAACGCCATATTCACACCCAAAATCCTTTACAAATCTAAATCTTTTTTGCATAACTCTCTAATTTTCTTAATTATCTTATTAAGATATTTGTTTTTAGCATATTTGTCAACATCTTCTTCAGAGATATACTTACAAGATAATCTAAATAATCCAAACACCATTAATAACCCAATTATTTTACCAATAATTCCGATTGAGAAGAAACTGAGGATATAGATTATAGTAACAATTATTGTTCCCCAGAATAAACCTAATTTAAAATTTTCGTTAACCATAATTTATCTATTTTTTATCATAGATAAATAGTTTTTCAGTTACATATTTTTGTTCTTTACCTTCTAATGTTGTACCCATTCCATCTTTCTTTTCTTGCGACCATACACACTTGAAATCATAAGGTGCTTCATATTCAGACACATAAATAATGTACCCTTCTTTGGACATCTGCCTTACCCAATCCCAAAACATATAATTGTCAAAATCGCTTGCGTATCGTTTTCGTCCGGCATATGGCGGGTCACAGTAAATGATACATTTGTCAGGACTTGGGTAGTGATAGATAAGGTAATCGGTATTAACAAACTCCGTTGTTTCCAAAAACTTAAATCTTTCAAGATGTGCTTTAAGCCCGTTATAAGCCTCGTGTATATGGTTCTCGTTCTTCTTTGAATTATAACGAGCATAACCATTAAACCACGCACCACCATAACTACAACAAGCCCCTGCATATCCGATAAGCCACCCAGGAAAAGATGTACAACCGTTAAGATAATCAAACTTTATCTCATTATAATCACCCTCAGATAAATCATATGGTATTCCTTCCATCCCCTCACTCTGTAAGTGTTGCCACAATTCTACAATAGGCCTATTAACTTCAATACCAACTTTATTTTTAAGAGGTATCTCTGAGATAACATTCGCGCCACCGCAAAAACAATCTACAAAGATTGTATCTTCATTAGCATACTCCATTAAAATTGGAGTCAATTGCTTCATAAATCGTCTTTTACTACCCGAATATCTCATTGTTCTACACTTTCTGCTGTTTCAAAAACCTTAATTGGACTAATTGTCACACTATAATAGGGTAATCCATCATTACCATAAGCCTTATAATCTACATAAGTACGAACCATGCCCTTATGTACATCGCTCACTTTGTTTTTTATCATTTCTTTCTCAAGAAGATTATCAGGAGACATCATAAAAATATCTTTTTCTTTATGAAAATTATCCCAAAATTCTTCATTCATTGAAGTAAAATCATTACAAAAGAATTCCTCATACTTTTCTTTGTCGTTTTCTTTAAGATAAAGCAAAAACATCCTATTAATAATCTCTGATGCAGCAAACTCGCATTCATTATATTTATCTCTAATATCATTCATTTCCTTGTTTTTAGCATCAGCATACTTTACGGCCTCATTATAATCAGTAAACCCGATATCATCATAATTATTGGCAAAGCCATCACCATTGTAAATTTTTTTAACAATAAAGATTTCCATATTTTACTCTATTTTTAACATTACTAAACGATATAAATTACACCCAACAAAATTGCCAACAACAGCCATCAAATACATTAAACCATTACACCATTTCATTTCGTAGCCACTAAACATAGCCAACCCATAATAGAAAGCATCAGCAATACTATGCACAAACCCACACATTATAAAAAGCGGTATTCCAAGTAATAGTGGTATCCATTGTTTTTTCCTTGCAAAAGTAACAACCGTAGTCATAATGAAACCACAAAAAATTGCAAGGATAAATACGTTTAATGCCCCCATATCAACACGTTTACTAACAATATCAATAGCAGAATTACCCAAATCAGGCAAACTTACAGACATTGCATAAGAAGCGAATAAACAACCAACTATATTGAAAACGAGCACCAAAAACAGTTCCCATAACTGTCTGATATTATCAATAAAACCACTCAGCCCCGTGAAAAGATAAAGTTGATAACATACAATTGATGCTAAACCAAATGTAAATAGAATAGCACCCGTAATACCACCGACAGTCAAAAACGCTACCCCACCAATAGAGATAAAGATGCCGGCAAGAATTGATTCAGAAATTATTTCCTTCATATTAGTCCTTTTTGTTAAAATACAACAATGTTGGGTTATCCTTTTTGGCATCTACAACTTCTTTGATAAATGTTTCATCAAAGTCAGTTTCATTTTCAAGATACTGTTTAAACATTTGTTTATCAAATCCAATCGTAATCAGATGATAGCCATTTGCTGTTGGAATACTGGCAATAGCATTGTTGTAATATTCATCTGTAACACGATTTGCTGAACGGCATTTATTGACAATACCTATGATTGTGGCAATAACAGTTGCATCTTTCGTGTCAACATCAACTACCCACCTCTTTTTCTCACCTTTCTTTGGCGTGATTCCACAGCAATGGTCATAAATACGATGCCCTTGATTGCACCTATCTTCAAGAACGAGGTCTATGTATGCCTTTGAACATTGTAGTGCAACCTCCTTTGCATTACGTACATTAAGGTTAATATATGCTCTTGCATTATTCTGTTCACATAACTGAATGATTGCAGGAACGCGTCTATCGTAATCTTCAAACGACCTTATATAATAAGTCTTGATTGTACGATATCCGTTATTAGCGGAAGGAACATCATTACCATCTTTCTTACGTTGGATGATTTGACAAAAATAGAAATCATCCTTGTCCTCAAACTTCAACAAAGTCTTAATCAGTTCAAAATTGTCTACTACCATATTCTTTCATTTTTTATTTTGCACAAAAGTACAAGTATTATATGATATGTTGAAATTTTTTATGTTAAAATTCGTTAAAAGTCACGTTTTTAGGTAAATTTATCTCGACATTTATCAATTCTTCTAATTCGAAAAGCATTTTCTTTGGATTCTTATCCTTAATAAGGAACCTAATCTGACGTTCACCTTTAGTATCGGTTGAATCATAGATAGCATACAACGTTTTTACTTTATACTTTTCGGAGGCCCTTTCGTACTTGAAAATCATTGATAGTCTATCTTTTTTTACATGACCCTTTTTTGCATAAAAGAACGTGGCAGGTTTAACCTGCACTGCAAATTTTTCGCCCTTCACATAAGTAAAGAAATCAATTCCATAATAAGAGTCTTGCCTATACTCTGTTGTATTTTCACATGTAAAACCATTATTGATAAGTTCATTAAAAATCTTTTCTTCGGCCAAATATCCAGTATATGTTTCAGTAATTATATGGCACACAAGGCAATCAAGACACTCATCAAAAGTGGTAGGGAATGTTGGTACTTCCTGAACTATTATAAGGAAAAAGTCTAAGGCTGTTTCAAGTAATTCTTGCTTGGTTAAACCCCTCTGACTGATTTCCATATTGCTGTGTTCTTCGGCAAATTTAAGATACTTGTTAAGGAAATCTTCATCAGATGTTGGTTTGAGCTGCCTACACAATCTGTTGCATTCGCCAATTACCTTAGCGGGTGAAAAATGGTCTTTGTAGATTGTAGCCACATCATTGTTCAAATTGAACTTCCTTTTTGCTAATACGCATCTTTTAAATGAATATTCATATTCAATTTCATTAAGCATTTCTTCTTTTGTTCTGGCCAGGCTTTCCTCATCTATATTTTTAACCATTTCACCAAGTACACCTTTTGCCTTTCGTTTTGTTACTTCTTCCATTCTTCTCTCTTTTTATTTATGCGTTCAACCGCAATGTTATAATATTTTTCTTCAATTTCAAAACCAATAAAATCACGATTAAGATTCATACACGCTATAGCAGTTGTGCCACTACCTATACAATTATCAAGTACCAAATCACCCTCATTGGTATATGTCTTGACAAGGTATTCTACACAGGCAACTGGCTTTTGTGTGGGATGTAACCCGACTTCGGTATTAAATTTCTGCCAAGATGAAGGAACTCTTAACTCAGGTAACTTATTCTCTTTTCTTCCTTCAAAATCCCTATAATTTGTTGATTGGCTTTCAAACTTGACATTATATTTAACTCTGTCAGCACCTCCACCGGTTCTTGGTTGCATTTGTTTGTTATACGTCCATTTCCCCTTTGAGAAACAAAGTATGTGTTCATGCTCCTTCATTGGCTCACGCACCGTATTCGCAAAATTGCTACCTCTGTTTTTAATCCAAATCCATTCATGCCTAAACATCTTTGGATTTGACATCACCAATGCGGAGGAAAATGGTTGACTACCAAACAAACATATCATAGCATTATCTTTACAAACCCTATCATATTCTTCCCATAACCTATCAAATGGAATCATTATATCCCATTTATTAGATGTAATTTGATAAGGCAAATCACAAATAACACAGTCAACTGATTTGTCGGGGATTGACTTCATCAGTTCAAGGCAATCCCCAAGATATATTTGGTTTCTTTCTAACGTCATGACATCGCCCCCCAATTAAATTCACGTTTTTTACCAATATTGTTTTCAACAAAACCATATAACAGGTCTATAATTTGACCATCTGTCATAAAATCAAAGTATTTAACCTTTTTCTTTAACGATTTTTTAAATACAAGGAAATATGAGTGAAATGACCTAGCATGTTGTTGTTTCTTCACCTTACCACTTATAAGTCTGTTCTTTGCAATCAATATAAATTCATCAAGGCTGTCAAAACCACAACTTTCAGCAATAAGTCTACTATAATAAGGTGTATTTAGCATTTTTGACCCCGTAATGGTTGCTTGTGTCTTAAATGCCAATATACCATCTTCCTTCAAAACACGATAAGCTTCTTCAATCCAATGCTTATAACTTTCCAAAAGTTGTGCGACAGGATAATAACAAGCGAATCTTCTTGAAATAAGGTTATTCTTAACTCTTTTACCATCCTCATCATAGTTAGGTCCTTCCATACTAGGCCCGCAAGAAATAACAAACGGTAAATCAATACAAATACTTTCAATTGAATTATCTTCCAGAGGCAATGGGCCAAGCGGTTCTATTTTCTCTACACCTTCTACTTGTGGATATACATCAAATTTATATTTTGGTGCAGGTATCTCAATCTCAACAATTTCACCATTGTCTTTTGTCAATTTAAATGTGCCATAAAAATTACCGATTGAATAGGTCATATCACACTCAAACGGTTTACCGTCTGTGTGAAGTTGCATTATGTTATAAAGAATTTCGTGTTGGTTATAACTAACACTTTTTATTGTTTCACTTACTGTCGCCATTTGTTTTTAATTATGAAGTCTTACATCGATTTCTGGATTAAGAAACTCAAAACTGTTTTCATCAAACTCTCCTTCTAAACCAAAATAAATTTCTTTACTGTCGGTTTCATTTACCAAAACAACACCTTTATCTTGTTCTAAAAACAAAACCACATATGGTTTACCATCAATTTCTTTCACACCCAAAAATGGATGAATGTCATTTTTATCCATTACATATTTCTATTTTACACTTTATTTTCAATATATTGGGTTCATCAGTGCGGGTAATGCACAATTACAAAAACCTGTCGCATGTGGATTGTTCATTGGGTTGTTCGGGCAGTTCGCACAAGGGTCGTTGTAATATGGCTTCTCTAACCACCCGCTATTAGGTAGAACCGGAACATACGGTGTCCCCTCATCATCCTCTATCGTGATTATTATTTTCTTTGTCTTCATTTCCAAACCCATACGTTTCTATTATATAATCAACGGCATCCATTAAAGAATCAAATCTTTTAAAATCCGTATAAAACCTATTGTAAGGCGCATCAATTATAAACCTATTATCTAGCGGAGTATCATCAACCTTATTTTCTAGGAATTCGGGGTTATCATCAATCATAAAATCCGATTCGATAAGCCACTTGTCGCCCGTAAAACACAAATCATCATAGTAAATCCCATAATGTGTCAAAAACTTAATTGTATTAATCTTACTTTTCGGGCTTGTCTGTTTAGTGACAATTACAATCTTATAACCAGCCTTTTTCAGTTTATCAATGGCTTCCTTTGCCCCATTAAACGGGACAGCCATATTGAAGTTCACGTCATCTGAGTGCTCTTTGAAAAAATAGTCATGTGCTTCTATACCTATTTCACTTTTGATAAGTGGAAACGAAACATTTACTTCATAGTTCCTTATAAAGTCACGGTTTACGTTAGGGTCAAATGTAAAATACAGTTTACATAATGCGCCCAACATGTCCCTAATAACACCATCAACATCAATCTTTACAACCTTTGTCTTAATATAGTCTTTTAGATTTATCATACAACATTTACTTATTTAATGAATTTAACTCATTTTGACTAAGCACAACCAATTCCTGTTTACCAATGAAATCTTCAAGCGTAAACGAATTGCAGTAAGACATTGCACACCTTATACAATGTGCCATAATTTTACTCCATTTCTCCAATGTAAAGTTCACTGTGAGCATTTTCGTTGTTCCTTCTGAGTGTTTTGTCTTTTCACCACTCATTGAACGTTGACCGTTTCCCGAAGCCATTCCAAAAAATTTCACGCTTATATCACCAAAAGCATACGTTTTCCCATCTTTATAGGTTGCGCGCCATACGCCACAGTCATTATCATAATCATAATCCGTGTAATCATCAAACCGTTGTGATGGCAACTCAAAATCTAATGTCAATGAAGACAGTGTTTTTTCACCAGCTGATTCGATTGTCCTTGCGAATATGGAACCAATCATAACGTAGTTTGCACCCAACGCCAACGCTTTAACTACATCATCAAACCCCTTGATTCCACCGTCAGCAACAATAAGCGGACAACCTTTTCCACAATATTTATGACGTATCTGATTACACTCATCAATCAAAGAAGCCTGACCCATATGTACTCCTGTTTGAGGGGTCGTTGTGCAACCGTCTCCACCGCCAATACCCAATCTTAGGTAGTCAATAACAATTTGACCATTCTTCTCAAAAAAACCATTATTTAATCTCCTAACCCAATCATATACCAACGGGTTATCAATATTGCCCGCCATTATTGTCAATTGGTATTTCTTATCAAGAGATACCCTTTTTGCCTTTTTGCAGATGTTATACATATTTTCCATGTGTCCATTTGCAATATCAACACATACGTTCAAAGTTTTTTCTGGTAAAGTCTTGCAAAATTCTTCATCACAAAAAACCTTTTTAAACTCATAAAGTCCAAATGCCACCCATTTTCCCTCTAACAACAAATTGATTCTTTTCTCCATTGTCATATTGTTATCTCTTGGTATAACGGCATATAAACCATTTTTTTCAAACTTACTGTAGTTTTCCTCAGACACCACAGAGGTCATAGGTGATGCAAAAATTGGCAGATGTAATCTTTTATAAAAAGGATTACATTCTGAACGAGATTTCACATAAGAAATCTCAGCACCCAAGATGCCAAGGTCTTTATAACCATAGGTTATTCCTCTAATCATTTTTCAAAAAATTTTTGTTATACTTATTAATAAACTCTGTACTTCCAATAGGTTTCCAATTAACGATATCTTCACAATCAATTACATTGAAAATGTCGTTGTCCAAATCATTTATGGTACAATAAACATATTCATTCCCATCATCTATATGTGACTGAAATTGATTTTCTGAAATTTCAACCAAATACTTCATAACTTACCATTAAACTTATTAAGTAACTTAGCCAATTCATTTTCAGTAGGCTCTCTGTTTTTTTCCTCTATTTCTGTTCTTACCATGAATTTTTCTACCCTTTCTATCAAACAGAAAGGACATTCTACACCCCTATAATAAAACGAATGTTTATTACAAAATTTCTTTTTAAGTGCCATGTTGTCTTAATTGGTTATTTGTTGAAATCTTTTCTGAAAGAACCTTTACCGCCTCAGTTAAATCACGAACCACCTTATTATTTTCAGTGCTGTTTTTAAATGCTGTTACACTGTTTTTAAGTTCTGTAACTGAGGATGTAAGTTTATCAATCGATTTTGCTAATTGTTTAACATCTAAATCATTGTTTGCCATTGCCATATCCTTTTATTACAAATATACTACTTTTCAGCCTAAAACACAAATGAACAAGGTTATTTTTTTGCCTTATTCTTTAATTTTTCAATTTTTTCTTTCATTGAACGCTGAATTAGTTTTTGCTTAAGAATATCACCGTGACATCGTTCATCTAACTTGCAGAAACAGCCCAAATAAATTTCATCATAATCTTTATACGCCTGATACATTCTGTCCCATTCCTGCCTAAATCTTTCCCCAAATTCACTTTCATCTTTTAGCATATTATCAAAATACACCGAATACATATCAATTGCCTCATCCCTAGTTGCTACTCTAACTGAGGCTAATGTTTTTCTTTCCCCAATATGTGTATATGGATTACCAAAGATATTAGGTCTTGAAATGTCAAAAGCGTTATCACCAGAATGTTCCTCGTTTAATTTACAATATCTTATTATTCTAGACATAATATTTTTAAAAAAAAGTGGCGGTAATAAATAACTTTACCACCGCCACAGTACCAACTTAACTCATAAGTAAATAAAAACTTACTTAAGAATAACTCTAACAATTCTCTGTGAATCCTCACCTGTTGAGCCAAGACCACGTGAACTTAGAACATTCACACCTCGTTTAAGCAGGTATTGGCTTACAGCATCTGCACGTTCCTGTGCAATTTCGTCATTCTTTGCATTAGTGCCCTCAGGACTTGCAGTTCCTTCAACTTCAACCTTAGTATTCTTGGGAATTGTGTTAAGAATGTCCTTTGCGGTAGCAGTGAGTTTCGAAGAGCCTTTTGCAAATGCAATTGTCATTACACCCATATTCTGCATAACAGGAACTTCAACAATCTTCTCGACAACCTTTTCAGTCACATGTTCAATAACCTGAGGCTCTTGTGACCTAAGCATATTGACCTCATCATTAAGAGCATCAAGGTCATACTCTACGAAATAGTGTTCACCATTGCTTGTTTTAAAATGATAATTGTAGCCAAGGTTTAAACCAAATTGGGCATAATTCTTATTGAACTGTATTGCACGAGGAGCAGAACCAAGATTCCACAATACATAAGGCTCAATATATACAGAATGTGCTCTATTTTTGCCAAGATTAAAATTAAAATCAATACCAGTTTTTGAACTCAAGTCATTAGAGGTATAACCGTGAATTTCATCTTTGCTAAACGTATGCCACCATCCTGCACCTACAATACCAATAACTTCAAATACACGTGGTTTTACGTTATATCCACCAAATAAATTGCTGAAGTTGATTGTACCGTTAACACCCAAATTAGTACCGCGTACAACTAAGTGTCTGTCTCCATCAAAACGGAAAATGGTCTTACCAATATCAGTATGGCTACCAAGCCATGCAGTACCTTCAACATTCACACCAAATACGGGTGTAAATTCCTTTCCAATACGCAATCCTACGGTTGGATTAAGTGGGGTAATCTTGTCAAATGACAGTGGCGTTGTTGCACCACCATTAATGCCAATATACCAGTTATCCCAAAACTTTTGCTCTACAAGAGCCTTCTGAGCATTAATGCCCGATGTGGCAAATAGTGCCACCATTAACATAACTAAAATCTTCTTCATATACAAAATAAAATTTTATAATTTAAAGTATTATTTGTTGCAAATATACTACTTATTTTCTTAAAAACAAAATTTTTCATACTTTTTTTATGACTAAAACAATATTTATTGTAAAATATACCTTACTATGAGAAATAATAACAAGTTAGATAACATTATAGCAGAATCAATCAAAGAGTGTACATTAAGAAAACAAGTACGTGAAATTGTAAGTGAGGAAGTACATAAATACATTTCTAGAAGAATCAACGAGAAAAAGGGCGAAGGAAAAGTAAGTCCGAAAATGAGACAGACTATCAAATCTTGGCTTACAGGCAAAACCGGTGATAACCTGCTTTATTCACAACTGTCATACACCTTATGGCCCGAAATGAGTGAAGATGCTGCAAGAAGTTATTTCAGCAAAAAAGCAAACGGTGACCGTGAATGGACTGATGATGAAATCCTGAAACTTTATCAGATAATGAATAAGATGTAATACCACCTTTATGAAAAAACAAATCAACATAACAGAAACCGAAATTCGGAAATATATCAAAGATGCCATTAATGAAATGATTTTTATTGGGAAAAACCAAAAAGGGGTCAATAAATACCAATTAAGGCACGATATTGCAATAAAATCTTATTGTTTCAGTTGTGATTTCAAAGAGGGCATTGCCAGAGTTGGTTTTAAAAATAACAATGAGGCCCATAATAAAGAAATACTTCGTGTCTTAACAACTATGGATTTTCCTAATTGTGGTTTTAAAGTTTTGAAAGTGGAAGATGTGTCTGGAAAAGAGGATATGTTACCATTCAACCCAGAGGTAATTTATCAAATATACTTTGAAGAAAATAAACAGAATTAAGAATTGCAGCCTACTACGACTGCAATTCTTGTTTTTTATTTTTTCTTTCTATGTTCCTCAAATTCTTCTTCTGTAAACCATAGATGTTCGTTATCATAACATATATAAGTCACATTCGGTTGGATGCCACCCTTATCACATCGTTGATGAATCAACTCTTCTATGTTCTTTAAATTCTCCATGACGAATCCACAAATTTCATGAATGTGAATATCAATTTCTTCAGGAAATTTAGGGCCATCAAAATCTTCCTCTGTACCTGGTATTACTTTGTCATAACACCCAATCAATCTGGCGACAAAATCTATCGTATCGGCATTAAACAAGTTATAAGTGTCCATACCAAAATACTTCGTCTTATCGTTTTCAGCATAAAATTGTGAAAGTTCTGTCGCAGACAAGATTTTTTGCATTTGACCTCTTATAATGGTAATTGTATGGTCAAAATCATCAAAGTCCTTAATCTTTGAAACTTTATACTTTTCTAATTCGTCCAGTTTCTTAAGAATGATTTCTATATTCTTACCCAGACTTTGTTCGGGATGCGAAACTGTAATTACATCAAACATAAAATTTTTTATCAAACTGATATGTTCCTCAGTTAATGTTAATTTAATTCTCTTTGCCATATTATTTCCTATTATTAAAGGGATTATTTTTTCTTTTCTTCATCTTCTTAATAGCATCATTGTATATTTGTCTGACACGCTCTTTACACACGCCAATATTTTGTGCTATCAAATCCATACTTTCTTCTTCGCACCCAATCCCATAATAACTACGGATAACATATTGCTCACGTTCAGTTAATGTACATAAAAGATTACTAACAAACGTTTTAATATGCTCAATATCATGGTTATTCTCTACATCGTTATTTGAAAAACGATACATTACATCTTGCACCTTAGAATTTACAGCAACATTTTCTGGCTGGTCAGAAACGTATTCATCCATAGAAAACACATCAAACTGTGCTGTATCATTTGTTTCGTTCATTACGATGTTATAGCGTTTCTTGAGAATTAGTTTTAGTTCAGCAGGAGTAGGGTAACGTTCATTCTTGTTATAGAAATCACTACGCACCTTATTTACATAAGTGTACAACTTATTAGCATTGGAAGGCCTGACAAGTGGTTGTTTATTAATCACATATTCATTAATTGCTTTCCTTATCCAGAAGATGGCGTATGTTAAAAACCTTTCTTTTTTGTCAAGGCTGTATTTTTCAATGGCATTCATCAAACCTATATTGGCTTCTTCAATGATATCCATTATGTTTTCGCCATTATACCACTTTCTTGAAACCGACACAACAAATCGTTGATTGCAGTTAATCAGTTTGTCACGTGCTTCTTTTGCTTCTTGTGGGTTACCCTCTTTAATCAACTTGATTAACTCTCTTTCTTGTTCAGAAGTTAACACAGGATACTTACGTATTTCGTTGAAATACATATCAATAGTCCTAGTACGTTGAAGATAACTTTTCTCACTTTTACAATTTACAACAACTGCCATTTTATTTTCGTTTTAAAATTACTATACATTTGTTTCCCTCATCACGTGGATTACTCTCAGGCACTGCCACTTCACTTAACATATCAGCAAAAACATAAATCGGTTTTTTGGAAATATCCCGCCTTGATAGTTCCCTACCCTTCATAGTAAGAACCACTTTAACTTTATGTCCTTCTTTAATAAATTCCTCAGCCTTTTTACTTTTAATTGCCAAATCATGGTCAGAAATATTTACACTAAGTTGTATTTCTTTCACAACATTAGGTTTCTTTTTCTGTTTCATATTTTTCTTTAGGTCAAATAAGTACTTTGAATAATCACATATCCTAAGTATAGCAGGATTAACTTTTCCGTTAATCTCAACCAAATCAAGTTCCATACGTTGAGCAATCCTTCTTGCATCAGACAATGTGGTTATCTTGTTAAAATCTTCATCGCTATGCTCACTATTTCGCTTCTTATAAACGAGTCTAACATTTTCATAGCCTCTGATTTCATCATTAATTCTAGGTTCAATTAACCTATCGTTTTTCTTATTCTTCCCCATACATTAAGCAAGATAAAATTTTTTATAATATTCTGTCATATTTTTTTTGATTTTTTTGTATTGTTCGTAATCTTTTTCACGAAGTTCCTTTATTATCATTTTTCGTTCCTCACGTTTATCCAATTGTTCGTATTCATAGATAAACAAATCAAGATTCTTTGTATTTTCCTCTATGATTTTCATAACGACATCCCTTTCACCATTCCCGTCAAACCGTGTTGTGCCTAACAGTGTTGTCATTACACGTTTACCCTTAAAATCCGCATTTGCTGTTGCAAGACATCGTTCAATAGCAGCATAATCAACAAATTGTCGCTTATTATGTGGATAACCGCAAATGTACATCAACGAGATAATTGGTTTCAAGTCATAAAGTGTTAATCTTTTTCCAAGTTTATTGCTATCACCGTATTTCGTTAGTGTATTAGCGACATCAACATCAGGAAACATACTCGCTATTTTCGATTGAAAACCATTAGTAAGCATCGAATAAATGTTTGTTCCGACCAAAACTACATCATAGTCATTAACTTCCCATATAGGGTCTTTGTCTTTAATTATAGTTATCATATTCTGTATCTCGCGTCAAATAATTACATATTTTTTCAAAAAAAACAATGTGAGACTTATTTGTTATCTTACATACCTCATCAAAAGTAAACCACCCATAGCAGTCTATTTCAGGTGTTATATTATCCTCACATAAGTTTGAATGACACTTTGACGGGTCAATATCACTCCCATCATCATCAGGTGAAAACTCAAGCCCATATGCTATCACACACTTCTTTGAATTTTGTTGTGCAGTTCCCAAAGGAATGAAGTCCTTATCATTGATGTCTTTTAAACTTATGCCCGATTCTTCCTCAAATTCACGTTTTGCTGCAGTTAACCAGTTCTCATCTTTTTCAACACAACCTTTAAGATAAGCCCAATAATCCTTATTCTTCCAAAAATCACCACCTGGATGGCCTAAGAAGAATAATAACTTATCGCCATCAAACTTGAATGGTATTATACCTGCTGAATATTTCATTTGAAATTCTTACTTTTTTTAAGTTTATCTATAGCGTTTTTCTCATCTTTTGTTAATGATTTAGGCATTTTTTGCCGTATTACCACATTAAGATAACCTCTTTTACCATTACTGTCAAGTAAACCTTTATCTTTTAATTTAACAACAAACCCGTCCGTAGCACCCTGTTTAACATTAAACTTATATGTTTTACCATCAACGTGCTTTATACTAGCCTCACAGCCTGTCAGACAATCGAGAATTGGTATCTCTTTTTGACACGTTAAATCATATGGGTTCCTATTATCAACGGCAATACCGCCTTCTGATTCAACTTGGAAAAAAAGCACCAAATCACCTGGAATGCCATCTTTCGAATAATTACCAGCGTTATCTACCGTAAAGTAAACATTGTTAGTTAAACCTTTCGGTATTGTAAATGAGTAACTATCTTCTACCCTGACAACACCTTGACCATCACAATGTTTACACTTTTTTTCAGCCGAAACACCTTGGCCACCACAATACGGACAAATTGTTATTTCCTGTGAGTATCCGAAAGGTGTACGCTGTGTCCTAACAAATTGACCAGTGCCTTTGCAATGTGGACAAGTGATTGTTTTACCACCTTCACTACCTGTACCATTACAAGAAGGGCATTGTTTTAATCTAGTATATTTTACAGTTTTATTAGCACCCTTATATACCTCGGATAATTTTACCTTTACATTCAGTTTAATGTTGGTGCCTTTTGACATTACCCTATTACCATTACTAAAGAATGTCTCAAACGGGCTATGTGGACCAGCGGCATTACCAAAGGCTCTCTTAAAAATTTCATCAATATCTGATGCACTATAATTTGAGAAATTTTCATCGGTTGTACCGAACATATCATACTTATGACGTTTTTCTTTATCCGACAATACCTGATATGCTTCGTTAACATCCTTAAACTTCTCTTCCGCATTCTTTTTTTCGGCTTCTGTTTTGCCTACCTGTTTATCGGGATGATACTGTACAGCCAATTTACGATACGCCTTTTTTATTGCATCGTCATCAGCATCATTACTTAAACCCAATATTTTATAATAATCTTTCTTTGCCATTTCTTCATTTTTTTTTCTTCACAAAAGTACTGCCACAATAAATAACAGCAAAATAAATAATGTTAAAAATTATTAAAACATATCATACCGGTATTGAGGTTAATTCAACACCGGCATGACAACATTATAACAAATAACAATTTTACTTTGCATCTTGCACTTCAACATTATCCTCATTTAAAGGCTGTTGGTTATCCGTTGTTTGTTGTTGTGCGTTACTCCAACTATTTTTGAACATTTTTTCTACGTCAGCAGTATTAATGTTATTTGGGTCGAAACCTTGATTAGCACCATAAGCCTTAGCAGAGATACCGTACCATTTTGTTTGTACTTCCTTTTCTATATCATCAAAACCTGAATAATCATCATCCTCTTTCATCTTTTTAAGGACTTCAAGTTTTTCATCAAAGAATTTCCTTTCATCCTCAGTGATTTGTTCTTTCAAGTTTTCCAGACTTTGTTCAGTGGCATAAATTAAAGCCTCACACTTGTTGGCCTTTTCAAGTTTTTCTCTAATCTTGGCATCTTCTTCTTCGTGTTCCCTTGCCTCTTGCTTGATGCGTTCAATTTCATCTTCGCTAAGGCCACTTGATGATTCAATACGGATACTTTGTTCCATATTGGTAGCCTTATCTTTTGCACTTACATTCATAATGCCATTGGCATCAACCTCAAATGTAACTTCAATCTGTGGAATACCTCTACGTGCAGGGGCAATTCCTTCAAGATTAAATACGCCAAGTGACTTATTATCCTTTGCCAATGGACGTTCACCCTGAAGTACATGAATTGTTACTGCCGGTTGATTATCAACAGCCGTTGAGAAAACCTGACTTCTGCGTACAGGAATTGTAGTATTGGCATCAATAAGTTTAGTCATTACACCACCAAGTGTTTCAATTCCGACTGATAGAGGTACGACATCAAGTAAAAGTACATCTTTTACATCACCAGAAAGAACGCCACCTTGGATTGCAGCACCAAGAGAAACAACTTCATCAGGATTAACGCCTTTTGATGGTGTTTTTCCAAAGAACTTTTTAACTATTTGCTGAACAGCAGGAATACGTGTAGAGCCACCCACAAGAATTACTTCATCGATATCCTTTGTTTCTAAGTCTGCATCTGCCAATGCTTTCTTACACGGTTCAACGGTACTCTGAATTAATCCATCACATAATTGTTCAAATTTTGCACGAGATAGTGTTTTCACCAAATGCTTTGGCATACTATCAACCTGTGTAATATATGGCAAATTAATCTCAGTAGTAGTTGAACTTGATAGTTCAATCTTTGCTTTTTCAGCAGCCTCTTTCAAACGTTGAAGGGCCATAGGGTCTTTACGTAGGTCTACACCGTTTTCTTCCTTAAATTCATCAGCAAGCCACTCAATAATCTTCTGGTCAAAATCGTCACCACCAAGATGAGTATTACCATTAGTTGACTTAACTTCAAATACACCATCACCCAATTCAAGAATAGAAATATCAAAAGTACCACCACCAAGGTCAAACACAGCAATACGTTTGTCAGTAGCGTCTTTATCAAGGCCATAGGCAAGAGCAGCAGCCGTTGGCTCATTAACAATACGTTGTACCTTTAAACCAGCAATCTCACCCGCTTCCTTTGTAGCCTTGCGTTGTGAATCATTAAAGTAAGCAGGTACAGTAATAACCGCCTCATCAACATCAGTGCCAAGATAATCTTCTGCCGTTTTCTTCATTTTCTGAAGAATCATTGCAGAAATCTCTTGTGGTGTATATTGTCTGTCATTAATATCAACTCTTGGCTGATTAGACGAATCCTTAACCACTTTAAAAGGCATACGTTCAACGTCTTCCTTCACATGGTCAAATTGTTCACCCATAAAACGTTTAATCGAGAAAATAGTACCAGTAGGATTCATAATAGCCTGTCGTTTTGCTGGGTCTCCCACAAGTCTTTCACCATCTTCCTTGAATGCAACTACCGAAGGTGTGGTGTTGCGCCCCTCACTATTAGAAATCACAACAGGTTTAGAACCTTCAAGTACAGACACGCAACTATTAGTCGTTCCTAAATCAATACCAATAATCTTTCCCATTTTACTTTTCCTCCTTAATAAAATCGTTAAAATTTCTACTTAGTCCTTCTACTAATTTATTAAACTTTGTCATCTGTTTTGATGCATTATCAAGTTCACCTCTTAATCTTGCATTTTCTTCTTCAAGCCTTCTGTTACTATCAATATAACATTGCATAGTGTTTTTAAGTTTTGTGATTTCATCCTCACAATCAGTACCATCTTGTTTAATTTCACATGGTCCTAATGGTGTTATTTCAGGTTTATTAGCAGATATTGTCTTCTTGGCTTCACATTCTTTAGTTAAAGAACAGCATTTGCCTTCAACGGGAACCCATTCTCCGTCTTCATTAAGATTCTTTTCAACATGCTTAACATGTTTTCCATCAACATATTCATCTTCTACTGATTTTCCGTGTTTTACCGTTTTTTTGTTATCCAATTCTTTCTCAATAAAATCACGTACAATATCAAATGATGGGATACTAAATAAAAGGCAACCACCAAAGAAATCATTTAATAGGTTAAATTCGCTTTTAGTTAAACCTCTTGATTTACAATTTGCATCTTTTTCTTTACACATAATATAATATATTTAAAATTTATTTTCTTTTTAAGTAATAGCAAAATCTATGCCAAACCAAATTAACTGACATTTTGTCATAATTCATTGATTTTATCACGGTAAAATGTCATATTATCAGACACTTTTCTGACATTTTTGTCAACACTCTCATATATTTCCTTCATTTTTTTCTTTGGCATTGCAGAATGTTCACAAAGATATAACGCTGATGCTTTAAGCATTTTCTTCCATTCAGGTTTTGAAAGCATTTCCTTTACTGCCTTATAACAGTCATTAATTATTGTTTTAATTTCTTCGTTAATTTCTGTATCGTTAAATTCCTTTATAATTCCACCACAACGGCACACATTGGGGTCAGTATAATATGTTGTTACGGCAACATTTTTGCCCATAGCATAATCTCTTACAATCTGAGAGGCAATTTCTGTTGCGTTACGCAAATCTGTATAAACGCCAGCAGTTTTATAGCAATCTCCGAAAACCATTTCCTCAGCCACATAACCACCAAGTGAAACCATTATCCTGTTGATAAAATATTCATAACTGTGAACAAATTCATCATCATCTGGCATTAAGAAACCACCTTTGTCCTTGTTTGCAGTCTTTGAACATAATTTTTCAGGTAACTTACCAAATAGTCCTGAATAAACCACAAAATGGCCACTTTCATGCACCGCAACAACACTTTGGGAATTGTCTTTTGTGACTTTTCTATCTTTCTCAAGACGCAATTTTTCTTTAAATTGTTTTGTTAAAATGATTTCACCATTATCTGATAAACAGTCAACAATCGTTTTACCCGCCTTGAAAGAGAAAACAATATTTTTGCTTTCTTTGCCCGACTCGTAAATAGCCCTAATAATAACAGGAAGTTTCGACCTAACAATCTCATGTATCGTTGAAAAGATTGGACGTGTACCATGAGTTGGGAACACGCTTTCCTTATAAATCAAGTCAACAATATTTTTCTTAAATGAAACATCTATATCAAGTTTCTCTTTGACATCCTTGACATACATATTTAAATTTAATTCAATTATCTTTTTGAAAGTATCACTAGAAAAAGATGGATAAATAAGGTGAATGTTGCCAAGTCTCGCAATTTGTTCATTTCTGAACCTTTCCTGTAACGCTTTCTTAATATCAACGATGTTAAGTTTCTTTGTCGTTTTATGGAACTGGTCAGGCGACATATCAGGGTCAACACTTAGAGCCATTTCATATGCTTCATCAAGATTACCAAGAACAAAAATTACACTATCGCTAAAATTAATGTCATAACCTTTTTTTGCATTATAAAACACTTTTTCGACAACTTCTAAAACACCTTCGTAATCTTTACTTGCCAAATCATGAAACGCATCTATCTTATCATTAATTTTAGAAACACTCTTGTCATACTGATTAAGTATTTTTTCGACATAATTATCCCTTATAAAAAACTTTGTGCCTCGGTTTTCCAATGTTTGTTTGTCTGTATTTTCCTTCCATACAAAATACTGGTCAAACTGAATTATGTCGTACTTATCAAAACTTTTAAGACATTCATTCGCATTAACCCATTCACCGTTGACAATCTTCATCGTACAAACGTTGTTGATTTTTTTCATATACTTGATAATGTTCTGTAAATCACGTATAGACCAAAAATCATCACGCTTCCTTATCTTACCCGTGTCAAGCAGTTCCCAGAAAGGTTTTAAACCACTTTTCTTTAAAATTTCCTCGCCATGTTTATCAAGTGTGGCTGCATATTGGAACTCATCATAAACGAACATTCTGTTTGATTTCTCATTGGATAATTTTTCTTCAAGTTCATTCTCAATCTCCCAAGATGAGCATTCTCCAATCTCAGCAAAGTTGAAATAAACCATATCTTTATCTATTTCCAATAACTCAGCAACGCGTTTAACGAGACTTGTCTTACCAACACCAGTCATTCCCCATAGGGAAATAACTAAAGGTCTTGTCTGAAGTTCGGGAAACAAAAACCATGTACGTATATTGTCCATTATACCGTCAATCTGTTCATCTATCCCGATAAACTCTTCTTTCAAGACCTTTATCGCGTTATCAACCAACTTTTCTTTCTTTTCTAATTTTTCTCTATTGAATTTTTCCATTTTATACCAACTTTGATACAAATATACTACAAAAACCTCAATTTTCAAAAGAAAAAATCATTTTTCTACAAGATTATCTATATCAAAATTTTTCAACTTCACAGCAATCACAATACCCAAATCTTTCATCACAAAAACCATACACTCCGGAATTTTCTGACAACGTTCAACATAATAAGAAAAAGAACTATATTTTTGTATTATACTATTATTTCCACACTTTATTCCATTCTTATCTTCATCAGGTATATCAAAAGCAAAATATTCAAAATCTTCTATGTCTAGGCGTTTTCCCTTTAACATCGAAATCTCCGATACATAACCGTCATTCTCTATAAAATTGTAAACCGTAAATCTTAACGGTCTAAATTCTTTTTCCTTAAACTGCTTAAATAATTCATCACAAAATGTTTTTTCCATTACTCATCTTCTTTATCATAATTTTTATTTTTAAAATAGTTGAACCATTCTTTAATGTTTTTTTCACTTTCAGCAAGCCATTTGCATAAGCATGAATTAAATTCTTCGTCACTTATAGGTTCTAATGAATCGATAAACTCTTGTAAATTCTCTTCTCTTATGTCTCTTTGTGTAAACGCAATAAACATTGAATATGCATCGTCATAGTCGGAATCACAATTAGTAAAATAACAAAGGTTTAAAGTGTACACGTATGAATTTTCCCTAAAACGGTGACAATCTGTTATGAAACCAATAAACGGATTCTCTTCATAATCACGTTCAAGCCAATAATTTATACGATAAATTTGATTGCGGTCAACAAGTTTAAAAAAATCATTACTTACAATGCCACTCTTTTCAATTCTAACTTTCTGCAACCTTTCAATTAATTCACTTTCTTCCTTTTCTAACTCACTTAGCCTTTTTTTGTCCATTTTTCTTGTTCTTTATGAATTTATAAACATTAACAATCGGTTCGCCTTTCTTGATATCAATCAGTTTTTCGGGGTCAATCGGCAACCCACAAAATCTTGTTTCAAAATGCAAATGAACACAAGATGACCTTCCTGTACTGCCCGCCATCCCAATCGGGTGGCCTGATTGAACATTCTCATTTGGCATTACCATTAGCCTTGATAAATGACCGTAATATGTTTCAAGGCCGTTATAGTGACGTATTACAACAAGATACCCATAACCACCCGTATTGTACGCAGCGTATCTTACTTTACCGTCAAATGCGGCATAAACAGTATCTTGTATCGAAGCACGAATATCAACACCGTTGTGATTTCTCGCTATGCGTTTTCCAAACGAACTTAAAAACTCATGTTCACCTTCCAACGGATGAGTATATCCATCTAACTCAATAACAAATTCCTCAGAAACATCACGAACAAATGTATGCACTTGATTGGTGTTCCAATCATCATATTCACCTGCTGACGGTGATAATAACACGTCACCAATGATAAATTTAATTGGTTCCTCTTTTTCCAAAGGAGAACCATCATTAGCACTACAAATTAAACTAAAAAATGTTAATATAATTCCTAAAATTTTTAATCTATACACAATAATTTTTTTAAAAGTTTATTTAATACATGTCGGGACAAAACATATAATATAATTAGTTAAAAACAAACTAAATCAAAAATTAACAATGATAACACCCCTACAGGCCGACAGTGTACATACCTTACATTTTGCGGTAATATACAACTCAGACGTTGAAGACGCAACGTACTTGGCGTTGTGCTTACCTTACGTTTCACAGTAACTTACAACGAAAGACCACTTTGCCAATATGAGCAAGGAGGTTGTACTTACCTTACGTTTCACAGTAACTTACAACTCACCCTTTTCATCATTGGGTTCATCCGTTGTTGTACTTACCTTACGTTTCACAGTAACTTACAACTGAAAGCGGCACTGGCATACATCGTCACCGTTGTACTTACCTTACGTTTCACAGTAACTTACAACGATTGTACCACCACAACAAAAAACGCTCTCGTTGTACTTACCTTACGTTTCACAGTAACTTACAACCTATTCGTTGCATCTGTCTGAAACTTAGAAACTTAACTGTGAAACCGTATCCGAAAAATCGCTTCTTCGGTGGTCTGAATACCAAATATATTCAAATTTTTCTGCTTCAACCTGCCATCGCTTTTTAGCAAACCCACGAATGGGTTGGGTCATCCACTACATTACAGTCCACAGACTTTACTTCCTCGGCACACCTGAGTAGGGTTTAAATTACTGTTTTCCTTCAGTATATAATCTGTAACCTTCATTCCGTATATTAATCGCTGCATTTATATCCCTGTCGTGTTCAGTTCCACAATTAGGACAAACCCACTTACGGATTTTAAGGTTTTTCATTTCTTTATTCTGATAGCCGCAAACTGAACAAATTTGAGAACTTGGATAAAACCTACCAACCTTAATTAATTGTTGACCATTCCAAACAGTCTTATATTCAAGTTGTCTCTTTATCTCACCCATACAAGCATTAGCAGTACTTCTTGCGGTATGATGGTTATGCATCATTCCACTAACATTCAAATCCTCAATACAAACAAGTCCACTTTTGTTTTTCGTAATGCTTGATGAAATTTGATTTACTCTATAAGAACGTCTCCTTGCTTGTTTTGCTTTCAACTTGGCAATCTCTTCCTGTAACTTTATATAGTTACGTGAAGGTCCTTTGTCGGTAGTTTTCTTTTGTTTTTTGGATAATTGTTTTTGTAACCTACGTATTCTTTTTTCGAGACGTTTATCTTCATTGCTTATAGGGTATTTAGTTCCATCAGACAAAATTGCATTAGAATCTTCTTTGACACCAAGGTCAATCCCAATTACGTCTTCAACAGAATCAATGTTTTTAGTATCAACCATTACGGTTTCGTCAACAAGTAAGGAAGCCTCATAATAATCATATGCTCTCTTACTTACAGTTATTGCCTTGATTGTTCCGTTAAACTTTTTATGAAGAATTGCCTTTACAACACCCGCTTTACCAATTTTAAGTGTGTTGTTTTTCCAATCCACAATATTTTGTGCCTTTAAACCTATCTGTATAGAATATGAATCATCATAGCCACGTTTTCTGAATTTAGGTTTTCCTCTTTTACCCTTTTTAAATTGAGTATAAGCCTCAAACACATCACCTAACGTGCCATAACAACTATTCACTAAACTTGAAGCATCACAACCATTTAACCAAGAACATTCTTCCGTTTTCTTTAATTCCGCACAAATCTTTGATAACTCATTAGATGTAATAAATGGATATTTTGACACATCTTCGCCATTATCTTTTTTAGACTTGTATGTTTGATAATTTTCTTCAATACGTTCAATGCAATAATTCCACCACCATCTATTAGCAGCAAAAGACAAAGCAAAATATTTTTTTTGTTCTTCGGTAGGATAAATCCTATACTTGTAACCACGTCTAATTCTCAACTCTTTCATTTTGTTCTTCTTTTTTGGTGCTGCAAAGAAAATATGTTTTTACAAACCAAACAAATTTATTATGTTAATAATTGTTAAAAACAAAAAAGTGGGTGTGGTAGGGCTTGAACCTACGACCGCCAAGGTATAAGCTTGGAACTCTAACCAACTGAGTTACACACCCTTTTGCTTTATTAAATTATAAGTGAGCCGTAATTTAGGTCGCTGCTCCAATCAGCAGTTATGCACGGAGTTTCCTGCTTTCGCAATTTGTTATTACCTAAACAGTAACGACCCACCTTGTGATTCCGCTGGGATTCGAACCCAGGACCCACAGCTTAGAAGGCTGTTGCTCTATCCAACTGAGCTACGGAACCGATGGAATCGCAGGTTGGATTCGAACCAACGCGGGGCTTTTAACCCTATGGTTTTGCAGACCATCGCCTTCGGCCACTCGACCACTGCGACATTTAGAAGCTATGTGGGGGTCGAACCCACACGATGGGGCAATTCATAGCAACCCATCTTCACCGTCTTAGCCTTTACATTGCTTGGTGTAATGTCTCATCTGCAAATGAAACATCCGTTCAAATACCACGTTTTACTTGCCAAGCAAAGTTCCAACTACCATTATTGCAGTAACAGTAGATTTTCTTTACAAATATACTACATTTTCTTCAAGTTTCAAAATATTGTATAAAGAAAATGCAATAACAGACTCAGTGCCCTTATTACTGCCTTACTCCCTGAGTAACTATGCGTGTCATTATCATGGGGGAGGATAACTTTAATTTGCAACCTCAGACTATGGCGCATAGTTTATGACACGTCTATTCGTGTTTTTACCTGTTAAATGCATTGTTTTCAAAAGAAATGGACGTAGTACTGTTTCTACGCCCCGACTGGCGACTCATCCCTCAAAGTGCAAGAATGTCGGGTGAGCAATCTTTCCGTTGTACTGACCTCTTGCAATAGCATTCCAACAGCAACGCAGTATTTAAGTGTTGGGGATACAGGAATCGAACCTGTACAGACAGAACCAAAATCTGTTGCGCTACCATTACGCTAATCCCCAGTGGATGGTGTCTTTTTTTATTACATCGAATGGCCTTCGACACTGTGGTTTGACGAGGCTAATCCACATCTTATCCGGTATAAGAGTCTCTGTGGGAGCAGTAGGATTCGAACCTACTCAGCCTTACGGCAACGGATTTACAGTCCGTCCCGACTCTCCAACTTCGGCGCGCTCCCAATAAGTGTCACACAAAAACTATGATGTATCTAACTGCGTGACCGATGTGGCTATTGCAATCACCACAACGTTTTGGGCTTTCTATATATGGTCAAAAGCACCCAAAAACCACCCACTCTACTTCCTTGGTGGGCAAACAACCATATGCATAGGGTAGCGGAGGCTGTAGGATTCGAACCTACGGGGGCTTTTACACCCCGGCACGTTAGCAATGTGCTGGTATAGACCACTCACCCAAACCTCCTGTTTGGAGTTTTAGTTACTCCGAACTTAGCCGATACCGAAGCACAACTTTCCATTCGTCAATGGGGTACATCTTCGGAACTCGTTACTGGACATATGAACTTGCGACACATCTATTTTTTTATATCACGCTATCCCTACGTGACAACCGTTCAGATAACCCAATTTCAAGGGTAACTGGTGACCTGCGTTGGACACTTCCTTTAACCTCGCACGGATAGGACGCGAGACCGTTTATCCTTCTGACTATTATAGCAGCGTGTCGCTAAACGCTGTACCTACCATAAAACGGCAAATGGTAGGTTTTGTGGACTTGGAGGGATTCGAACCCTCGTCCAAACGTGGAAACAATAAGATTTCTACATGCTTAGTCTCAACTTGATTTTCATCCACAGACAGGCTTGTGACTACCAATCTATGGCTTATCTGTTTAATATTTCGGTATAACGTAACAGAAACGTGTAACCTATTCCCGATATTCCTACACCACCGTTTCAACCCGCCTCGGAACAAGGGCAGTTGGGTGATGTCTCGTCCACACACCTTGTATGCAGATAAAGACTAATCTACTGTACTTCGATTAGGCAGCGAGAGCATAGCTGGTTTCGCCATTTAGATTTGTGCGTCCAATAGATTAAGGTGTAATAGACTTCACACCGCATGCTTGCTCACCACTTCTACACGCTGTCAAAGCCGGTCAAGCCCATATTTTGGGTGTTATATCGGACTCGAACCGATGACCACCTGAACCACAATCAGACATTCTAACCCACTGAACTAATAACACCGTGTATAAACAATCACCACATATCGGATTCGAACCGATGACGCAAGTTTTTAACTTACTCCGACTTTCTTACGGCCTAAGTAATTGACCACTCTACCAATGCGAATGATTGCTTTGTCGGCAAAGGTGGATTCGAACCACCACTATTCATCCACATTTCTGTATAAAAAAGCAGTACTAGACTCTTATACTTACTTATGGAAAAATACCTTCACGCCTTCAAGTACTGATTATAGCGCAAAACCTCCCACACCATAGTGGGTGTGCTACCCATTACACCATTTACCGTTTTGTGTCCCCGCTGGGACTCGAACCCAGGACCCCCACATTAAAAGTGTGGTGCTCTAACCAACTGAGCTACGGAGACCTTAAAGGGTAGAATGGAATGACCTTTAAAGAGTGAAGCGAGGACACCCATATTCCTCTCTTAAAGGGTTATTTACCGCACTGCATCAAACCAATATTCTACCCGTAATTCAGATAAGCCATGTGTTTCTTAGGCACTGCTACGTTTTCAAGACGTTATACACTTACCCGATATGTTCGTTAATACCAAGTCAAAGGGCGCATTCTGTCGTTTAATAGTGAGTTGGATACTAACCGCCATCAGATTTCACCCATCAAAACGGAAGCAACAACCACCCAAATCTTTGATATATTTTCTATGTAGCCTCAGTCGGACTCGAACCGACACGGCTGCAATAGCCAAGGGATTTTCGTACCACTCTTGCTTTTACACAAGCCAACTACGTGAGTTGTTGTGGTCTGGACTATTTCTTCACCATGCACGACAAGTGTTTAGGTGTCTCGTGTATAGTCTCTACGCCATTTATCAGTTTTTACTGAATTTAGAGAGCCATCGCCAAAGGTTATGTCGCCATAACCAAGGTTTCTGTTTGTTAGCGAGATTCTACATCCCAATGTCAACACTTACAACTGTATTAATCATTGTTTTCTCCTTTCGGAAAGGATGCACTCAAAATTAAGTCCCTCGTGTCTACCAATTCCACCATGAGGCCATTAAAAACACAATATTGTCATATCAAACCCTGCACAGTGAAGATATGTAAAACACACCTTAATTTGACTGACACTAACCCATCATACCGACACCGTATGACAGTTCAATCACACATATCACATCTTAAATCATCAGTTACCCTTTGTCCCACTATTTCAAACTATTTCATTAAAACATACTCTACCTGAGTGTAGTGATTTATTTATTGTGCTTTGAGCCTCCTGTGAGATTCGAACTCACGACCCCATGATTACAAATCAAGTGCTCTGGCCAACTGAGCTAAGGAGGCATTATAATGCTTAAGACCTTGCAAGTGATTCCATACAGAAGGACTGCATCGTAATTCAACGATGCCCAGCCTCTTGAGCACCTACCACTTCCCGATGGCATCGTCTTACGGAATCGAACCGAACACTCTGTAAGGAATATCTCAACCATTCGTGGACCGGGTGGGACTCGAACCCACGACCCCTACCTTGCAAAAGTAGTGCTCTTCCAACTGAGCTACAGGCCCGTTTGAACGCTTTGATATGCAGTTTCCGTTCATTGATTACCGTCTTGTACTTTAACGGTAAATCTCTGCTTACGTGATTTGGCCTGAACCACTCACTGCATCCTACACAAGTATGATTACGACAGGGACTTTTCGGAAACATATGCAGGGCTGATTTTACTTAAGTTGAAAATCCGCAAAAGTATAAAAGATAAAAACACAAACTGTTCAGATTTACATTGCGCTGCTCGTTCAAAACTTGCGGTTAAGTGACACAACGCCCCATAAATCACACCGCTGCCGGGCATTCAGACTTTCTGCCCCAACCACTATTCGCCATGTCCTTAGGCAATACCTTGTAAGTGTCTTTATTTTGCGGTCCTGACGGGACTCGAACCCGCAATCACACACCGTGACAGGGTGGTATCGTAACCAATTCGACCACAGGACCATTGTTATTTATTCTTTTTTTAATATTCTTTTAACCGAAGAAACACTTATTCCATAAAAATCAGCAATCTGTTTCTGCGTCATTGTTTTTGTCTTTTCTAAAACTTCATCTTTATTGATTTTATCAACAACTCTTGATTTACTTGAAAAATTGCCGTGTTTCTTTTTATATGCCTCAACGTTTTTCTGTTGTTCCCGTTCATAACAAATCCGTTTTTCCTCGTTTTTTTTAAAATGTAGTTCCCTATGACAATTTGAACATAGAAGAATACACTTATCAACCTCTTTTTTAAGTTTTTCAAACGATTTTACATTTGGGTTACTTATTTGAAATTCTTTTTTATCTGTGTCTAAATGATGAAATTCCAATGCCCCGATACATTCATCATAACCACATTTTTCACATTTCCCACCTTTATATTCAACCAATTTTTCTTTAATTTTTCTTCTTGCTGCCTTAACAGCCTCAGAACGGCACTTTTTACAGTGATATCTTCCATCAGTACTTAAAACAAACTCAGTCAAACCATGTCTTGGGCATTCTTTTTGAACTACTTTACAAACCATATAAAAATCATTTTTATATAAATATAATATAGTTCAAAAAATTAACAAGAGTTGTTAATATTTTTTTTTGCTGGGTAGGAGGGACTTGAACCCACGACCTACGGATTAGTGATATGAATGGACTTGAACCATTTGATTTTCCTATCATACCAGACCGATTTTTGTTGGGGTTTACTCCCCATATACAGTCCGTTGCTCTAACCAACTGAGCTACTACCCAAAGTTTTTTTGTAGGGGCAACAGGACTCGAACCTGCGACTTCTACATCCCAAATGTAGCACTCTAACCAACTGAGCTACGCCCCTATACAATTTGTGGGATTTAATGGAGTTGCACCAATTTCTGTGGATTTTCAGTCCACCGCATACACTACGTCTGCCAAAACCCCAATAAAAGGTTGCCTCTTATTTTTGTCAGCAATGCGGAAAGGAGGTGTTATTGCCAACGTTGCCGGAGGGAAGGTTTGATACATTGCACATTTGGCGGACAACCTACTGTACCAAAACATTTCGCTTGATTGAAACTCAGTGCGCCTGAAGGGACTCGAACCCCCACGCCATTGAGACACGACATCCTAAGTGTCGCGCGTCTACCAATTTCGCCACAGGCGCAAGCGAATGTCCGTCTTTCCGAACAGCCACCACATTCTTGCTTTCAATGCCATTAACCGGTGTGTGCATGATGGAAAACGTGGTTAAACCCAAAATACCTTAAACAGACAACCAACAGACGTTTTATTAAACTATGTATTCTTTTCTTGCTTATCCCACATTAAAACTGTAGGTTGAACCCACCTCGGATTTAACTGCTTTACCGCGAACTTCTGTTGTTAAACACATATGAAGTTATTCATTCCGTGATATTGTCTGTTATTAGTAGCGGGAGGGGGATTCGAACCCACCGACCTTCAGGTTATGAGCCTGACGAGCTGACCACTGCTCCATCCCGCAATTTACTTAGTATCAGGAACCAGACTTGCACTGATGACCTCCTGTGTAAAGCGCACAGGTGTTCTGCTACTGAACTATCCCGAAATGTATAAAACCACATTAAAAACTGTTTGCGTCTATACCATATTGCTCCTTTTCAACTTAAGAGTCGAGAGGAAACAAGTGCTATAAAACACTACCCCAATGGCGTTGAGTTGACTACCTCCACGACCACCACACCACTTTGCACATTGTCATTCTGTGCGCACCTTATCTTTAACGTGGTTCCATATAGAAGGGTGACACAAACCGTGTGACTTATTGCCATCATACATGTTTGCTGCACCTCCTTTATACTATAGAGAGGTTGCCCGTATCAGAGGAACTTAAAGTCTCAAACTGAAGGGGAGCACTCCCTTTTTATATCTTTTTTGAAAATCTACGGCTAATTTATCTAAAAGCCGTAGTTTTTGTAGCCCATAGCAGAATCGAACTGCTCTTTCAAGAATGAAAATCTTGCGTCCTATCCGATAGACGAATGGGCCAAGTAAAGTTGAAATTCTTGCAAGTTGTGAATTCAGAGTACCTACTTAAAGCAACGTCTTTTTTACTGTATCCACCACAATACAAACTATATTTCTATAGATAACTTCAACTCTTTTCACAAATTTCAACTTTGCGGAGAGAGAGGGATTCGAACCCCCGGTACGCTATTAACGCACGCTTGTTTTCAAGACAAGTGCATTCGACCACTCTGCCACCTCTCCGAAAAAGAATCCTACTTATGGGATGCTTCCTCCCAACCTCCATACGATTTTCAGGACCCCTTAACTGGTATAGCGGTAATTACTTCCGTGCCTTACTTCTCATACCAACATGACAACTATCCTGCTTTTAGTTAAGATATTACAGAACCATGTCATCCCGGATTCTTCTATAAGAACTGTCTCATTTCCGTTAAGCATATATCTGTGACAAATGTCACGCTGATGTGTCCATCTGAGACAATCAATATAAAATAATTAACCAACGGAGTTCGAATCCGTTCCCGCCCGATGCTCGTATTTATAATATGTGTCTCAACATATCGGCTATCTACCCATAAAAATATAGTTAATTATATAGTTAATTGAGCGTGTGAACAGAATCGAACTGTCGTCCCCAGCTTGGAAGGCTAGTGCTCTACCGTTGAGCTACACACGCAACCTTTTATTTTGTCCCAACATGTCAAAGACCTCATTTTGTTTCTCATTTGACAGGTCATAGAGACCTTGTTTCTCAAATGCGTTACAAAGATACTTCTAAAATTTCAATCAGCCAAATTTTTGAGGAAAAAAGTTAAGTATTTAACATTCTTTTGCAATTACATATAAAAAAAACTGTGATTTTGCCTTTTTGGAGGGGTCTTCACAGTTTTGGGAATATATGGTGAACCTACTTGATAGGGAATTGCTTAATCAGTCAATGTATACCCATTTCTGTTTTTACCCTCGTTATTTTTGGAATTTATCGGTTGTTCGTTTTCGTAATTAAACGCACACGCAAATGATAGGGTACTATCATAAGATGGTAATCTATTATAATCGAGTGTTGTATATGTTTTTACGTATTCGAACATTTGTATTTAAAATTTTAGGCAAATTTAATAATAAATAGTTAGTAGTTTTCAAAAAGTCAACAACATGGTGATTTTTTTTGAAAAAAAATTAATCCATCATATTAATCAACGATATTTTGACTGTAACACAATCTTTTTCGTCTTTAGTAAAAAACGTATTATAGGTTACAATGTTTTCATATCCATCACTTTCACAATATTCTTCACATAAATCCCATAATTTTTTTAAAAATTCTTCTCCCTTCATATTTTAACATTAATTTTTCTTATTATTACGTTATTCAGGTGTCATGTGTCGTATTCTTTTCATCACACTCTTTTTTAAATACAATTAACTTAATATAAAAATAACCCTTGTGATTTCCATAAACCAAAATAGAGGTTGGTGGTTCTGAACCATCATAAGGGTCTGGTTCATCTTCGCAAAAACCTTCGCACCACATTAGATGGTTACAACGAATACCGAAACAATAACTGTCATCGCAAAGAATACATCCACAATTTCCGTTTGGATGAAACGAAAAATAATCTCCACCGAATGGATTGTTTACCACATCACAATCACGATGTGTATCAAACGAAATCACATCAAGTACCTCATAGAAATATCCGTTTTCTAACATTTTATTGGCCAACTTGCTTTGTGTTGCCAATATTTTCATTTCATATGTTTTATTACATCCACTCATGACTCTATAAACTTTCTGCTATTTTATTTCCATTTTCATCACGAAAGATTAACACCGAATCACTACCAGGATGCCAATCACCATATGTTAATGAGCATTTAAGTGAATCTATATTAAAAGTCACTTCATCGACATCAACCAAATTGTTTTCATTACAAAAATCTATGATAGTCTTAACTATCTTTTTCTGTAATTCATATGCTAATTCTCTTTTGTCCATATAAGTCTAATTTTTTCTAATTTATCAATAAAAATCAAATTTTCTATAAACCACTTGTATCTTTCAGAAGGTTTCAAACTACATTCAACTTTTGTCGAATTGCCCTCTTTAAGATTATTTCTGTGAATCCCTGAAATTTCATGTAATGTTTCGTTAATATAATCTAAATAATTTTTAATGTCATCATCATTCATAATTTATTTCAATTATCAAAACAAAATACTACTCTACATTCATGTTTCCCGTCCGATTCAATGCCTTCACACAATGAAACTAGACCTAACCATTCAATATAATCTCCATGATAAGTACCGTCTTCATTTTTAAAACAATCATCAAAACATTCTCTAAGTTCAGTTGCGGTAAGCCAAGAACATGAATGATAATCGGGGTCGGTAATGGTTGTATGGTCTTCGTTCAACCACTTAGAATAGCCTTTTTCTACCCACATTTCTGCATTTTCTTTAGAACAGTAGTTATTCCCCCAGTCGACTGCGCCTTCATCATCTGTAACATTGAGATAAAATTGCCTTTCAGACTGCCAAGTCATGTCTTCTGGAAAACCGCGTGGTTTGAATTTAACCTTGTAACTATCACCATAAAATGACCTAACGTCTGCCATTCTTGCAAACATTCCGTAAATTCTACTTGAGAACTCACCTCTAAAACCAACATTATACCACTTGTTAAGCCTTGTCGAGTCAGGGTTTTCAACCTTTTCTCTTAGTTCAACCATTAAATGTATATCACATCCCATAATAACTCAATTAATTATTTTTTTTTATTTCTAAGTTCTTTAAGTTCATTAATCAGTCTATATAATCGCTGTAGTTATCCAATGTTCTTCCTTTTCGACCGGTCCAAATATGGTCACAATTCATACAATGAAAGGTCATATTGATTCCAAGCCCGATGTCTTGAGCAGTATCTTTAAATTCATCACAAATACCATCTTTGAATATGTACTCAGTACACGCTTCTACGGTTTCAACCGCTATGATGTGTTTGTTTGTACGGCACTTTGGACATTTAATATTCAGTTTCCTTATATACCTACTCATAAGTAATCATTACCAGTTAATATACATTTCATCACACATATCGGTAGTCCCAAGCAGATGCTTGTTGCCATTAAAGGGGATGCACTGAGTAAAGGAAACACCGTTACATACTGCAAATGGCCAATCTTCGTTACCAGTAATGCGAGAAAATACCGAATAATCCCACCTACAAACATTATCTGCTCTCACCAACACAGGCATACCTGCATGGAAGTTACTGATGTCGTAGTGAGGCTGAATCTTCTTCAATTCTTTCTTGTCGGCATCCCACTGATATCCCGCTTCCTTCATTTTTGCAAATAGAAGGTCACGCTGCTCTTTTGTGGCCGGCACTGCATCGGAGCCATCCATATCATTATGTGTTTCTTCATAAAGCTCTTTGTCATCTATATCATAGTAAATGATTAAATAACAGTAAGTTTTATCGTTAAAACTGCCACCGTCAGGATGATGGCCAAAGTTTCCAAAAATACCGATTCTATTGTATGCTATATCATATAGTATATCACCAAGTTTTGAATCTTCAAAATTCCATAGACGATATTCATTTTCGATGATATCGCGTCCGAAATAAGTCTTGAGACCGATATTATACTTTACCAAGTATCCTTTTTCTTCATCATAGTCAGCAATTAGCAGCGGAAAATCACCTTTTTCCTTACGACACAACCAATCTCCAGCATTGAATTTGGGTTCAACAGGTAACTCCAGTTCCTTGTAACCAGGGTGGGTCTTGAATAATTTCAACAGAGTGTTAGAAAACTCCTCAAAATATAATAGCCCGTTGGATGAAAAATAAATGAAATCCTCATCACCCACATCAATAGCAGTCGTGTCTATTCCTAATCTTTTAAATTCCGCCTTGATTTCTTCGGCTCTTGCAGGGTCGCCTTGAATATAATATTCTTCTTTCATACCAATTATTTAATTTCAGTGTTTCCTTCAATTTTCGGCTTAGTACCGGCAATCTCTTCAAACTGTTTACGAATTTCTGCTTCATGTTGCATTGCTTGCCCCTCATCAATCGCATATAGATGAACGGTTTTTACATCACCCTTGTTGGTGTAGTTTATTGGAGAATCATCATCACCACAATTCCAACTAATATCGTGCATCAATAATAATGCCTCATTATTGTACAACACTTCCACGTCCGCATTCGGATTAAAGTCACACAGTGTCTTAATCAGTTCTTTTACTTTCATTTTTTTCTTATTTTTTCTTTTAACTTCTTTTCATTTTCCCGAACAGTGTCAACAAATTCACAAACTTCATCAAAGCGACCCATAATAGCGAGTTGAAGGTTCATTAATTCAATTTTACGTCTCTCTTCGTAATCAACAAGACGTTGTTCATATTCCTCCATTGATTCCAATTGCTTATACTCCATTTCAATAGATGGGTAGTCTATGTCAACTGTAGAAATGTACATTTTTAACGAGCCTTTATCAACCCCCGCGCTGCTCATAATTTCTTCTTTCACCTCGTTAATTCGCGAAATCAACGCATCTGGGTCGATATTTTCAACATATGAATCCCATACGGTTTTCTCCTTTGAGAGTTTAATCCTGTTTTTTAAGTATTCCTCTTGCGTTATCATTTTAGTAATTCCAATTATGTTCTCTATCGTATTCAATGTCTTCGTCTGATGGCTCGAACCCAATCATTAGTTTAACCGTAAGATATAGACTCTCAAGCGCATCAATTTTATCATCACTACGCACGATATTCCTACATTCATCGTATAGTTTTTCTTTCTCCCTCTTTGTCATGATTATTACATTTTATTTCTGTTAATTGACATTCCTGTATTTATTGCATCCAATAATTCCTCAAGTATATCAAGCCTACCAACATCCCTATCGTAACTTTCAAACGGGTCATTGTCATTTTTAACCTGTTTAATAGCCGCATCAATCACGCATTTATGGATGGTGATTTTATCTCCACTAACACTAAAGGACTTAAAATGAGGTGAATATCCTTTTGCTGTCTTTTTATTCATAACAATTCTTTCAGTATATATTCCAACGCAGCATCAACAACCTTCCACGGTCTATCCCAAGTCTCAATTCCGTCTGAATCGGGAATAATGATATTCTCCTTACCGATAGGTAACAGGTCGAAATCAAACCATGCAGTACCTGTCCAATGATAAGCATCATCAAGGTCACAACCACACCTGACTTCAATGAACAATTTGTATACTATCTCAATCCATTCACGAGCCATTGATTGTGTTGGGGCCGAAATGTACCCTTCTGGTAGTTGCTCATTTAAAGCACCTCGGGAATCTTCCCAATTAGGAATTTCCTCAATGTCCATAATTCTCTCGCTACCGTCACTTTCAATATGATAGACGCAACGGCAACACTCGTTGAAACCTTTTCCTTTCAACATCCTCGCCACTTTTGGCGAAACAAAGCGTTCACTTATATTATGTGTCATAATCAAATCAAATTAGTCAAACAATACTTCAATGCCGCTTCAACAGCATCTTCTCTGGTGTTAAAAACAATTGGAAACGAATGTATATCATCCAATTTCAGTGGTGAATGAATGATGTCATATACATAGTCACCGCTTGCACGGAGAAAATGTGTCTCAATGTGTATGTTGTGGGTTTTTATCAACCAACGCATTGCCATTTGTTGGGTTGGTGCAAAAATGTACCAATCTTTAAACAAATAATGGGAATTGATAAAACTGTTGGCATTAAAACTCATTTTGCCGTTTGGCTTGTAAACAACATTGCATATGGACGTGCTTTGAGGAAACCCCTTTTCTTTAAGGAGTTTTGCGACTTCGTATGTTACATAAACCTCGTTCATAATTTTGGTTCTAACTTTCTTTTTAACTCTTGTTTTGTTTGATGTACAAAGATAGATGCAAATTTTGTAATAGAAAAATTAAAACAGTTAAACAATGTTAATTTGTATCATTTAACACAAAATGGTTTCCTGTGCTACTCACTAAGTAGTCTTATTCCAATTTGCGGTTATATAATTCGCATAAACCTCGTATTGGTTCATGTGTATACTATTCCTATTATTTTCCATATATCCAAAAAGCAATTCAAATATTTTGTAAAGGGTTTCGTTTGAAGGCAGGTCTTTGTTTGGATTTTCTTTCTGATACTCAATTAACGCCTCACGTTTACCTTCCTCAACGCCTATGTTATAACCCCTTAAAAAGTCATTTGTATTTTTTACTTTACTCATATTATATTTAATTTTTTATAATTTTAAATTAAGCATAACAACACTTGGACAAAATGGCCAAACTGGTCAATATAGAGAGCATTCCAATCTGTAATATTCCACTTTTTATAAAGTCCCCGACATTTCCAGTAGTCAATAGCAATATGCCCTAACAATAACATTGCAACCTTCCACCATGCAAATAGTCCAAGATACATTAGTATTACAGACAATCCAAACGCCCAAATAGCGCAGTGTACAAAAAGAAGATAATTGTTTTTTACTTTATATTTTGCTAAAAACCGTCCTTGTAAAGGATAGTCTAAAATAAGATTTGCTACGTATAAAATTAATAGATTTTCCATATTTTAATATTATATTACTTGCGATATTTTGTGCAAAACCATATATAATATACTACTTACGTTCACCTTATGTTAAATGTGAAATCTGTCATAATACCAAAAGCATAAATACAGTATTAGTGTCAAACAGTAAAGGTATATTTTCTCTGACTGTGTGCGCATTGCACTTATTTGAAGTTTCGTCTAAATGCAATGCGCAATTCTCACGATGCCAGAAACAGTTGTCGCATAATGAAAAATCGTTAGTTGTCTCCGTATTTCTTTTTAAGACGTTCATATCATATTTCATCTATTTGTTTTGCCTTTACTTTAATACGTTTCCGTTGTGTGGCATCGAAGAATTTCAGCCGTTTGCACCGGCCAATTCCCCATTTCAACGCATCGAAGGAATAGGAGTTACGTGCCTTATTCATTTTATTCTTGCTTGCCATAATTAATCCTCTTTATTAGCGTGAAACTTATCTACACATCTGCCCCAAATACATTTTGACATAAAATCCTTTGCTTCATCTATGCCGATTTCATACCCGGACTCACCGCCTGCAAGGTAGGCTTTGAGTAGGGCATCCTTTACTTGTTCGTCACAGTCAATACTGTTTGACAGTTGTTCAAACCTTTCGGTTAATGCTTTCTTTAACTCTTCAGTCATAATCTATGATAATAAAAAAATACTAAATATCTATAAAACAATACAATGTGAAGATAGAACATATCAACACTATTAAATGTCTTAAAGGAAAACTTTGTGTCTTCACTCCGTGACCAATTTATTTGTATTCGCTTTCCGATAATGAGTGCTTTAATTCCAGTTCCATTGAAATTTTTCTCAATACGCCACCATCGTTTATCTTTTTTATTCGTTCCATCAATTTTTCCCATATTTGGATATTCCTTTTTATGAGTTATTTTTCTTTTTATGCTCTTTATATTCCATTTCATTTATATGATTTTCAAGATACCTAAAAGTCTTATCCTTGTGTTCCGGATATATAGAAATCATAGCATTTAATATACTATGTAAAACGAAATTATCATAAAGATATGCAGTATGACTTGCATCACTAACTGTCATATCATAAAGATGTGGATAATGCATTGTCAATGAAACCACAAGAGCATTATATAATTTTTGTCCTTTTGTCATATCAGTTTATTATTTCAAAATGAGTTAGTCTATCTCGAGAGAACCAGTGACAATGTATATAGTCACAGAAACGAGGTGTTCTATCTAAAAATTCTCGTTTAGTGTAAAAACAACATCTTAAGCATGGTGATTGAAACCTGTCACTATCCAAATATTCATCAGAAAATAATTCAGTAACTGCTTTTACTTCATGGCCTAATATGTTAAATTTTTCTTCCCTTACGGTTACATAATCTTGTGTCATTATATTATTTAATTACTTTATGATTTTCAAAATCCCATTCTTTGTCAATGTCTTCAGTTTTGCTTGAATCATCCACAAACCATTTAACCTTACTTTTTATATTGTCGTTTTCACTTATTGTTTCTACGTTTTCCGGAATATAAGGCCAAAGTATCCACCAATCATGTCCATCGAGAAGTCTAGTCTTCTTTGAAAATTTTGAATTGTTATATGTATAACAAGCACAGTTCTGTGCATCAATCCAAAACACTTCAGTATCATCGCCATCTATAAATCTATAAACAGGTGTTATATTACATACAAGCGGTTTATATTTGGTATCTTCCTGTATCATAGTTCAAATCAGTTTAGTTAAACAATATTTTAATGCTGCTTCAATGGCTTGCTGCGGTGTCGGATTATCATGTTCTTTATCCTGTACTAATGAAAGATAATCAAGATGACGTGAAACCCCGGTATGATATATCATAGTATGAAATCCTTTTTCACACGGAAGAACAGCGATGTAAAATCCCTTTTCCTTATATAGCCAATGGCAAGCCCTCTGCTGCGTAGGTGCAGAAATCTTTCCTGATGAAACATTTATATGAATGCCTAAGTTATTCTGCTGCAATCGTTTATTATAATCTTCGCCATACATTGTTGAACCCGGACACAAAAGTGGTTCGTTATCGCTGACTCTTTCAAGATAATAGCGGTTGCATTCCCAATCAAACCCCTTCTCTTTAAGGAGTTTCGCAATCTCATAACTTACA
>Ga0247611_10000949_pt1 | contig 54853 bp, 38 predicted proteins | sample 177DNAGHGhighgp2_FD_192422 | JGI IMG/M metagenome (GOLD analysis project Ga0247611, IMG submission 192422) | Sheep rumen microbial communities from Palmerston North, Manawatu-Wanganui, New Zealand - 1770 DNA GHGhigh gp2 | ecosystem: Host-associated > Mammals > Digestive system > Stomach > Rumen... | reverse complement strand
CGTGGCCGACTACGTGTCGCGCTGCGACGAGTACCGCCAGTTCCGCAAATTCTACAAGCAGTGACCGCATGACGCAGAAACAGCCCCTCACCGCCGTGACCTTCCTCTCGCTGGGCCCCGGCGATCCACGCCAGCTCACGCTGCAGGCCGCCGACTGCCTGCGCCGTGCCGACGCGGTGCTGCTGCCCGCCACCCGCAGCGCTGACGGCACTACGCTCTCCTCGCGGGCTGCCGACATCATCACGCAGTGGTGCCCGCCCGAACGGCTGCACCTCTACCCGCTGCCCATGAGCACGCAGCGCCAGCAGGCCCTGGCCGTCTACGACCGCATTCACGACGACGCCCTGCTGGCCTGCAGGCAAGGACAGCACGTGGTCGTCGCCGTCGAGGGCGACGCCTCCGTCTACGCCTCCACACACTACGTCTTCGACCGCCTGCGCCGCGACGGCGTGCCCGTGGAGCAGATGCCAGGCATACCCTCGTTCATCGCTGCCGCGGCCATGGCCGGACTGTCGCTTGCCAGCCAGGAGCAGACGCTCACCGTGGTGCCCGGCAATGCCGACGCCTCGCGACTGCGCTCGCTCCTTGACGGCGGAGGCACCGTCGTGGTGATGAAGCTGTCACGCTGTCAGGAGGCCGTGAAGCAACTGCTGCACAGCAACCCCGACGTGGTGTGCCACTACTTTGAAAACGTGGGCACTGACCAGCAGTTCCACACCAATTGCCGCGACAAAATCATAAACCGGCGCATGCCTTACTTCTCAATAGCCGTACTTACGCTATTCACCGCAAACTGATTTGCGGCAAAACGACTTGCATTTTGCCGCAAAACGCGTCCTATTTTGCGGCAAAGTGCGTCCTATTATGCCGCAAAATACAAGGTGTTTTGCCGCAAAATGCGCCCTTGTTTTGCCGCAAAACACCACCCTATTTTGCCGCAAAACGCTTTGCACTTTGCGGCAAAAATGAGTTTCAATGATACACTTATTTCGCAAAAAAAAGCTAAAAAAACAGTGTATCTCTATCACTTCCCACATAAAAGATGTATCTTTGTGGCTTTGAAAATCAATATCTTTTTAATAATTATCACTAACTAAAACCAAACAATTATGAACAAAACATTACGACTAACACTGCTCAGCTTGCTGATGCTCGTGTGCGGCGGCGTGTTTGCAGACTACCAGAAGGTCACGGCTGTTGACCAACTCAAGGACGGGGGCAAGTATCTCATTGTCTACGAGACTGGCAGTGTAGCATTCAATGGTGCGCTAACCACGCTCGATGCTACAAGCAACAAGGTAGATGTTACCATCTCCAATGGAGAGATTGTATCGACCGACGAGATTGATGCGGCGGCCTTTACCATCGACACAACGAATGGTACGGTAAAGAGTTCCTCTGGCTATTACATTGGAATTAGTAGTTATTCTAATGGCCTTAAGACCAGCGATAACGCAAGTACTTACACAAACGACATTGCTTTTGACAATGATGGAAACTTCCTCTTGTCCAAGACTTTTACCGGCGGAACCATGACGCTGAAATTCAACAACGCAAGTGACCAGCAACGTTTCCGTTATTACAAATCTGGACAGCAATCCATCCAGCTCTACATGGAAAAGGAGACTTCTGTTGAGATTCCCTGGCGCGACATCAAGATTGACTTGACGAACAACAACCTGCTCACTGACGGCGAGGCCGAGCCATGGCAGAATGTACCTGAGATGGGCATCTCCGTGGCCGAGAACGGTGCGCTGACCCGCGTGGCTGCCGATGCTGCTACAGCCGTGGCTGTGCTCAGCGGCAAGTATCACAGCACGGACAACGGCTGGGCCACCACGAAACTCGTGGTTCCCGTGAAGGCCGGCAACTACAAGCTGTCGTTCGGCACCAATCCCAACGGCAATACCGACCAAATCACACTGAGCGACCTGACGGGAAACACCACCCTGATCGACGCACAGGGCTACCGCCTGCAGGCTGGCGACAACAAGAAGTCGCCCACCTACTCGACCGCGAACGCTTCGGTAGTCACCTATTATTATATAGCTACCGAGGCTACTACCGTGACCATCGAAAACAAGAACTACTCGGGCTACATCAGCATCGAGGCTACCGACGACGTGATTCCCGATGAGCCCGCCACCTCCAAGGTGACCTTTGCCGCCGGCGACGCCACGGGCATTGTGCCCGAGGCCATCGTGGCCGACAAGCAGGCCAGCATCACCCTGCCCACGAACTATGCACTCTATGTGCAGGGCAAGACCCTGACGGGCTGGAACGACGGCACCAACACCTACGAGCCGGGAGCAGCCTACACCGTGCCCAATGCCGACGTGACCCTCACCGCCGTCTTCACTGACAACGAGGTGGCACTGGCCGACCGCACCGAGGACGTGACCATCCAGTGGAACTTCGTGAAGAACCAGGGTGCTCCCCTCATTGCCTGGGAGCATTCCGGCGACCAGACCTACGTGGCCCAGGCCACCATCGGAGGCAAGACCATCGATGTGCCCATGACCATCAATACGGCCAGCGGCAAGTTCAACACCAGCAATGGCGACTGGGCACAGGTGAACAACGGAACCACCTTCACCGTTCCCGCCTGCAAGGGCGCACTGGTGACGCTCTACTCCATGAACGATGCCAGCGCAAATACCTTCAACGGTAATCAGGGCACCTACGCCAACTGCGAGACCACCTACACCGAGGCAGACGAAACAGACAATATCGTCGTCAGCATTGCAGGTGGCAGCTGGTACAAGTACATCAGTGTCAAGCTGCCATACGTTGAGCCGGTGGTGGAGCCTGCCTTCGATCCTGCAACGGTCATCGTGAATGCCGGTTTTGAGGATTGCGAGGCTGTAACCGACAATCTTTCTACTGGTAAGAACCTTGGCACAGACTACACTGCCAATGGCTGGACATTGTTCACTGGGGCAGACTGGGGCAACTCTGCTGTGTTTGCCTATGGCAGTACCAACACACTGAATACCGTAACAGCACCCGCTGCCGACAACGAAGGAAACGGTGGCAAGGCTCTGGGCGTTTCTTCTGCTTGGGGCAGCGATAATATGCAGTACTATCGCTCGGCTACACCCGTAACGTTGCCCGCAGGTATGTACACACTGAAGGCACATGCCTACAATGGCTTCGCTACGGCTCAGGCCATGACTTCCATGCTGGGCTTCATTCCCACCACGGGCGATGCTTTCCTGTCTACACGAAACAGTTATCCATCGAACCAGTGGGTGGTCGATGAGGTGAGCTTCATTCTTACCGAAGAGACAGAAGGTTGCTTCCAGGTTGGTGGAAAGGCCGGTGATGGTGGCTCTGCCAACCAAGCTCGCGTGTTCTTCGACAACCTCACCTTGGAGTACAAGGCTCTGAGCGACTTCTCGTATGCCAACCCATCGGCCGACCTCTTGGTGAACGGCAGCTGCGACGTGGCTGATCAGGGCTGGACGCTCACGAACATGGGCTATCAGCAGAACACGGAGCGACCCACACGCTACATTGAGAAGTGGAGCGACAAACCGCTTTCTGGCAGCGGCTCAGCTACGCAGACCGTGAAGAACCTGCCCGCAGGCGCCTACATGCTGAAGGGCGTGGTACACACCAACAAGACTGAGGAGGGCGAGGGTGTCAAGCTCAGCGTGAACGACCAGTACGTGGCCGCGAGCGGCGCTTGGAAGGACTACACCATCATCTACAACCTGGAGCAGCCCGGCGACATCACCGTGAGCTTCAGCTACGACAACGTGGCCAGCAACTGGGTGGGCATCGACGAGCTCAGCCTGGTCTATGGTGGCGACTACAACCAGTTTGTGGCCGACAAGAAAATTGCCGACGACCTGATTGCCGCCGAGCTGGCTACCGCCAAGCAGGCTCTGTCCGACAAGGTGAACGAGGGCAAGGACGCTGACACTGCCAACAAGACCGAGGCCAGCGTGAAGGACCTGAACGACGCCATCAGCGCCGCCGAGGCACTGCTTGAAAAGGCCGACGCCACGAAGGCTGAATACGAAGCCGCCGCTACTGCTATCGATCAGGCCATCGCTGGCTTAGAGGATGTGGTGCCCCTCTACGACATCACCGCCGACTACCTGACGAACCCGTCGTTCGAGACCGGCGACCTGACCGGCTGGACGATTTCTGAAGAAAGCTCTGACACGGGCGTGAAGGACAACGCTGACCAATATGCCACCACCGGCATAGACGGCAATAAGCTGTTCAACACCTGGTGGAAGGGCGTGGCCCTCTCGCAGACCGCGAAGAACCTGCCCGCAGGCACCTACACCGTCTCGGCCATTCTGGCTACCAGCGATGACGGCGTGGACGGAAAGGTGTTCCTGCAGCTGAACAACGAGCGCAAGCTCTTCACCTTCCCCAAGGGCACTAAGGGCACAGGCGTGAAGTGCGAATTCAAGGCCACTCTGGCCGAGACCGGCGACCTGACCATCACCACTATTGGTGCCAACGATGCCGGCGAATACGTGGAGGGTGGACACTGGTGGTACAAGGCCGACGACTTCCACCTGTACTTCCAGGGCACGCAGGAAGCGTTTGAGACTGCCGCCGCCGCTGTGGCCGCTGCCGAGCTGGCCGCTGACAAGGAGGCACTGCAGCAGCAGATTAACGCTGCCAGCCAGATTGACCAGACCCTCTACAGCGACGAGACCGCTGCCGCACTGGCACAGGCCATCACTGACGCCCAGACGGCTCACGACGCCAACGACGCCACCAAGGCTACACTGGCAGCTGCCGCCGAGGCACTGCAGCAGGCCATCAACGCACTGGTGACGAAGGCTGCCGCCGAGACTGCCGCCGCTCAAGAGGCCCTGCAGCAGAAGCTTGCCACTGCCAAGCAGACCAGCACCGAGGGCATGACTGAAGCCAGCGTCAAGGCACTGCAGAAAGCCATTGCCGAAGCCGAAGCTACGCTGAAGGGAACGGAAGTGGTGCCTGTAAGCTACTTCAACGACTGCGCTGGTGGCACTATTCCTGAGGGTTATAAAGTGTATTTTGGAAGCGATATACGCACCAGCGCACAACAGTATAATGGCGGTCCTCGTATGTTCGCAGGTTTCAGCGGCGACTTTACCCATGGTCTTTACTTCCGTGAGGGAAAAGTGGAATATGGCACCGCTGAGGGCTATGCCTTGACCCTTGCTGCAGGAACAAAGTACATCGTGTGCTTCAATGCTGCCCAGTGGAAGGATAATGGTACGCAGATGAAGTTCCAAATTGTGAAGGCCGATGCTACCGACACACCGCTTCTGTCGGAGGTAATCGATCCTGCGCCTAATGTAAATGGTAATAGTACTATGTCTGTCACAGGCTCTACCCGGGCAGAGATTCCGTTCATTCCCGAGAACGACGGCGACTACCTGTTGCAATGGATTTCCGATGGATGGCGCGAGTATGCACTGGCCAATGCCCAGCTGCTCAAAGAGGCCACGAAGGACGAATGCCAGGCTGCCGAAACGGCTCTCGACGAGGCCATCGCCGGACTGGAGAGCGCTGCCGAGCTGACTGCTGCCCAGCAGGCCATGAAGCAGAAACTGGCCGCTGCCGAGCAGACCAGCATTGAGGGCATGACCCAGGAGAGCGCTCAGGCACTGACCGATGCCATCGCAGCCGCCAAGGAGTTGCTCGTTGAGGAGCTGCTGCCCGTGAGCTTCATGAACGACAGCCCCGCAAGCACCATTCCTACGGGATATAAGGTGAAGTTTGAGGAAGAGTTCCGCGAATCTGGCAGTGGCCAGGGCACTGGTCCCCGCTTGTTCGATGGCTTCAGTGGCGACTTCACCAAGGCTCTCTACTTCCGTGCAGGATACGCTGAGTTCGGAAGCACCGATGGCTTTGCACTGAACTTGGAGGCTGGCAAGGAGTACACCGTGAGCTTCAACTCTGCAAGCTGGAAGGGCAACACAGAGATGAAGTTCCAGATCCTGAAGGCTGATGCCACCGATGCACCCGTGGTTGAAAAGAGCATCAGCAACGCTCCGAATGTGGATGGTCAGAAAATCGAGGTCACTGGCTCTACCTTCACCGAACTGACGTTCAAGCCCGAGACCGCAGGCAGCTATCTGCTGCGCTGGGTGGATCCCGCCTACAATGAGATTCTGCTGGCCAACGCCCAGATGAAGTACGATCCCAAGACCACCAAGGCACAGTTCGAGGCTGCCACCACAGCCCTCGACGAGGCCATCAACGGCTTGGTGAGCCAGGCATTCGCAACCGCCAAGGAAGAACTGAAGCAGGCCATCGACGACGCCAAGGCACTGGACAAGGACCTCTACACCGAGGATAGCCAGACTGCACTGGCCAACGCCATCAGCGCTGCTGAGACTGCCCTGAACGCCACCAATGCCACCACCGAGTCGCTGGGCAATGCCAAGACCGACTTAGGCACGGCACTCGCAGGTCTGGTGACCAAGGCTGCCGCCGAGCTGGCCGCCGCCAAGGAGGCCCTGCAGCAGAAGGTGACTGACGCAGCAGCAGTGAGCACCGAGGGCAAGACCCAGGAGAGCGCACAGGCTCTGGCCGACGCCATCAGCGCCGCCAACACCCTGCTCGCCAACGCCGACGCCACGAAGGCTGAACTCGAGGCTGCCGCAACAGCCATCGACCAGGCCATCGCAGGACTGCAGGACGAGGCTCCGCAGGTGCAGCTCTACGACATCACTGCCGACTACCTGACGAATCCGTCGTTCGAGACCGGCGACCTGACCGGCTGGACAACCGTCGGAACCAGTAGCGATACGGGCGTGAGGGACAACACTAACCAATTTGCCACCACCGGCATCGACGGCCAGAAGCTGTTCAACACCTGGTGGCAGGGCGTGCCCCTCACGCAGACCGCAAAGAACCTGCCCGCAGGCACCTACACCGTCTCGGCCATCCTGGCTACCAGCGACGACAACAAGGACGGCAAGGTGTTCATGCTGCTGAACAACGAGCGCAAGCTCTTCACCTTCCCCATGGGTACCAAGGGCACGGGCGTGAAGTGCGAAATCAGCGCCACACTAGCCGAGGCCGGTGACCTGACCATTACCGTTGTCGGCGGCAACGATGCCGGCGAATACGTGGAGGCTGGACACTGGTGGTACAAGGCCGATGACTTCCATCTGGCATTCAACGGCACACAGGCTGAGTTCGAACAGGCCCAGGCCGCCCAGCAGGCTGCCGCCGAGCTGGCCGCCGCCAAGGAGGCCCTGCAGCAGAAGGTGACTGACGCCGCAGACGTGAGCACCGAGGGCAAGACCCAGGAGAGCGCACAGGCCCTGGCCGACGCCATCAGCAACGCCAACACCCTGCTCGCCAACGCCGACGCCACGAAGGCTGAGCTCGAGGCTGCCGCAACAGCCATCGACCAGGCCATCGCAGGACTGCAGGACGAGCCGCAACAGCCCGAACCTACCTACGCACAGAAGTGGGACTTCATCAACATGCAGACCACTGTAGACCAGTTTGCTGCCGACCAGACCAACTGGGTTGTCGATGCCAGCAACGCTGAACTGTTCACTTATCAGCCGGCAACCACCAAGAGCGCCCTGAACCTGGGCAGCGAGGAACTGGCCGACACCAAGGACCTGCGCTTCACCGCCGCTGCCAAGAAGATTCGCATCGAGGTGGGCAAGCGTCTGAACCTGAATGGCGCAAGCATCGTTATCACCATCCCCAACCTGACGAAGGGACAGAAGCTCACCGTCTATGCCAAGTCATCGAACGCCAACAGTGAACGCAGCTTCAACGTGACGAACCTGAAGGTAGTGAGCGGATTCGAGCTGACCACGGAAGAGCAGGTGAACGTAGGTACCGTAGAGGCCGACGGCGACGTGACGCTGACCACCACCGGTGGCATGAACGTGACGAAGATTACCGTGGAGGATCAGGGCGAAGAAGAGCTGCTGGCTGCTGCCATCGCTGAGCTGAACGATGAGATTGCAAAGGCACAGCAACAGCTGCAGGAGGCCGACGCCAACGCCGACGGACGCACTGAGTTCGAGCAGGCTATCGCCGCCGCACAGGCCGTGGCCGGCAACACTGCCACCACGCAGGCCGAGGCCGAGCAGGCTCTGGCCGACCTGAAGATTGCTGAGCAGACCTTCAAGACCGCAAGCCAAGGCATGGAGTTCAACGAGTATGTGCTCGACGCTACTACCGCTACCGTGGTGAAGGACGCTGAATCGCCCTGGACGTTCACCTCGAACGGCAAGGACTTCCAGATCACCAGCTCTAAGAAGTATGCCGCAGGCACGGCTAACACCGTGAAGTACTCGCGCAACGTGACGTTCACCATCGTGCTGCCCAACGACGTGGCCGTGCAGAACATCGTGTTCAAGGGCTACAGCAACCACGATACTGATGATTCCTACCTGAGTGAGGTCAACGGCGAATCCCTCTCGAACGAGCACATGTTCGGCACGAGCACGGAGAGCCTCAGCGTCTACAACTACTCGCTACAGGATCCGAAGCAGGGTGGTGAGATTACCTTCACCGTGAAGGGACAGCAGTCTTGCTTCATCATCATCCTCAACGGCACTGAGACCACCACCGGCATCAGCGATGTCTTCGCCGCTCGCCAGTGGCGGGGCACGACCATCTACAACCTCCGCGGACAGAAGGTGGAGCAGCCTGTGAAGGGCGGCCTCTACATCGTCAACGGAAAGAAGATGGTGCTGAAGTAGGAAACTTGAATGAGCAAGTAACCGCAAAAGAAAAAGCCGTAGGCAAGCGCTGCCTACGGCTTTTTCTTTTGCGGTTAACTGGTCATCAAATAGATAATCCACACCGCGGCTCCTATCAGCAGGACAAAGGCCAGGACCGCGATGACCGAGGACACCAGCAACCGCCACAGCGTCTGCTTCAGGGTGTAGCCGGAGAACTGGCTGAAAGCCACCACCAGCATGAACGTACCGAGGAGCTCGATGAGGCCGGAATAGAGCAACTCGCTCAATATGGTATAGATGGCCAGCATGTTCGACACGTAGACCATGGCTACCACGAACTCGGCATACCTGAGCTGGGGTATGGCAGGCGACCGGTGGAAGAACAGGAACAGCGGCAGGGAGATGAGCATGAGCACGCCGAAATTGAAAATGGACAGGTTCTTCTCACGGAACTGCCGCAACTGCTCGGCATACCCGAGCAACTTCTTCGCCACCACCTGGCCATGGGCCTCTTCCTTGGAGACGGCTGGGCGGCCCGCAGCCGTGTTGACGGTGTCGGTGTCGGCTTCGTCGTCATCATCATTAAAGGTGAAACTGAGGCCGTCGACGCCGTCAATGCCATCGACATGGCTGACCTGCTCCGTGCGGGCTGTATCGTTCATAGGGTTCCGCGGGGGCGTCTTGCTGCCGCCATCCAATCCATGCTCTACGACCAAGGAGAAGGCCGTGACGAGGAAGAACATCTTGAACGGGGGGAAATAGGCCGACTGCATGCCGCCCACATAGTCGCGAATCATGTAGCCCGGACGCAGCAGCAGGTCGCGGATGCTGCGGAACATGCCCCGGTTGCCCAGGCCCCACACGTCGAGAAACAGCAGGAAGGCGCTCTTGAACGAGAAGCGCCCCACCTTGGGCGACTGTCCGCAGCGGGGGCAAAAGTTACCAGTGAACGACGTGTCGCAGGAATTACAGCGGTGCTGCTCCGACGACAGAGGCTTCACCTCGTGCGGACGGCGCTGCCAGATGCGAAACGCACGCAGCCAGACGGCACGGCGCTGCGAGTCAATGATGTCGGTTAATGTGATCTGCTTCATGATGATGAATACATTATATATATTAAAAGGTGCCGTAAGTGTTATCCTACAGCACCTTGCTTCTTAGCCTGCGTACCCAGAGCCGGGGTCGAACCGGCACGGGTTGCCCCACTGGTGTTTGAGACCAGCGCGTCTACCGATTCCGCCATCTGGGCTCTAAAAGCGGGTGCAAAGGTAAGAAAAAAAAATGGATTGCACAAAAAAATCTGATAAAAATATTAAAAATACTTGGTCAGTTCAATTTTTTTGCTTACCTTAGTCCCGAAAAAATTATTAACTAAGAATCTAACACAATCTAACAAACAACAGCAAATGGAATTTCTCCCTAATAACTACTGCGTAATCCTGGCCGGTGGACGCGGAATGCGCCTGTGGCCTTCGAGCCGCACAAATCGTCCCAAACAGTTCATTGACTTCTTCGGTACCGGACGCACTCTGCTGCAGGCCACCTACGACCGGTTTGCCAAGTTCATCAAGAAGGAAAATATCTTTATATGTTCGTGCCAGGACTATCAGGAACTGGTGCGCGAACAACTGCCCGAAATGGACGACATGCACCTGCTGATAGAGCCGGTGAACCGCAACACCGCACCATCGGTGGCATGGGCAGGACGCAGAATACACAACCAGTGCGATGACGCACGCATCATCGTGGCACCCTCTGACCAGTTCGTGGTGAACGAAGAGGCCTTCCGCAACGACGTGATGAACGGCCTGGACTTCGTGGGAAGCCACGAGTTGATGCTCACCATGGGCGTGAACCCCACCCGCCCAGAGCCTGGCTACGGCTATATTCAGCTGGGCGAACCGACGATGAGCGAAGGTATTCACAAGGTGCAGTCGTTCACCGAGAAGCCCGAACGCGACTTTGCACGCGTGTTCATGGAGAGCGGAGAGTTCTTCTGGAACACAGGCATGTTCCTGTGCAACGTGACCTTCATGCGCAAATGGTTCCTGCAGCAGTTCAGGGACATGCCCTTCCGACTGGCCTACCTACCGCAGGGCTACACGCTCGAAGAGGAATTGGACTATGTGCAGAAGTACTATTCGTCCTATCCGAACATCTCCATGGACAAGGCGGCGTTGGAACTGTCGGACAATGTCTACGTGATGCGATGCAACTTCGGCTGGGCCGACCTGGGCACCTGGCACAGCATCTACGAGATGATGCAGAAGACGGAGGACGACAACGTGGTCATCAACTCGGAGGTGGTCATGGAAAACTGCCGCGGCAACATCGTGAAGCTGCCGAAAGGACACGTCGGCGTCATCAACGGACTGGAAGGATACATCGTGGCCGAGGAGGGCGACGTGCTGCTCATCTGCAAGAAAGGCGACTCGTCGGCACTCATCCGCAAGTATGTCAACGAGGTGGGCATCCGCTACGGAGAGCAGTATACCTGACACCATTTTGCCGCAAATATTTGGTGCGTGACATAAAAATGCGTACCTTTGCAGCGCAAAAATGGCAAAGGGAATGAAAATACTTGTGACAGGAGCGAGCGGGTTCATCGGCTCGTTCATCGTGGAGGAAGGCCTGAAAAGGGGCTTTGAAGTGTGGGCCGCCGTCCGCGGCAGCAGCTCGCGGCAGTACCTGACCGACGAGCGCATCCATTTCATCGAGCTGAACCTGTCGTCGCAGGCGCAGCTGCAGGAACAGCTGAGCGGCCACACGTTCGACTATGTGGTGCATGCTGCCGGCGTGACGAAATGCCTGGACACGAACGACTTCTATCGCATCAACACCGAGGGCACCAAGAACCTGGTGAACGCACTGATAACGTTGAACATGCCGCTGAAGCGATTTGTGTATATCAGCTCGCTGAGTGTGTTCGGCGCCATCCGCGAAAAGCAGCCCTACGGGGAAATACGCGAGGACGACACGCCACAGCCAAACACCGTCTACGGCAAAAGCAAGCTTGAAGCCGAACGCTTTCTGGACCAAATCAATGTCCAAGTTGCCACTGACAAGCCCCAAGTGGCCACTGACGGGTCGCAAACGGCCACTGACAAGCCCTTCCCTTACGTAGTGCTTCGGCCCACGGGAGTCTATGGCCCTCGTGAACGCGACTATTTCCTGATGGCCAAATCCATCAAGCAGCACAGCGACTTTGCCGTGGGCTACCGCCAGCAGGACATCACGTTCGTCTATGTCGACGACGTGGTGCAGGCCGTGTTCCTGGCCTGCGAACACGGAAAGACGGGACGAAAGTACTTCCTGAGCGACGGACAGGTGTACCAGTCTTCCACCTTCAGCGACCTGATCCGGCGCGAGCTGGGCTCGCCTTGGTGGATACGCATCACCGCACCGATATGGGTGCTGCGCGTGGTGACATGGGTGGGCGACAAGATGGGCCACCTGACGGGACACATATCGGCACTGAACAACGACAAGTATCACATTCTGCGCCAGCGCAACTGGCGCTGCGACATTGAGCCGGCACGGCGCGAACTGGGCTACGAACCGCACGTCCAGTTGGAGCGGGGCGTAGAACTGACCATCAAGTGGTACAAGGAACACGGATGGCTGTAGGAAATGCGGCATTCCTGCCGCACAACAAACAAATGTAGAATAGAGTGCCGGGGTAGAAAAGGTGCCGGGGTGGAAAGGTGAAGTTGATTAAGAAACTCTTTCAGATTGAGAAGCATCCAAGGAAGGGGCTGCTACCGCTTGAATGGGCGGTATTGGCCTATACGGCATTCACGCTGCTGCTGATGATGCTGCTGTATACCCGGCTGCACAACCCCGTGCAGATGCTGACGTGCCGGATACAGGCCGTGACCATCATGCTGGCACTATGGGGTGTCTACCGTATGCTGCCCTGCCGCCTGACCCATCTTTGCCGCGTGGTGTGCCAGATGTCCATGCTGGGCGTCTGGTATCCAGACACCTACGAGCTGAACCGCATTCTGCCGAACATGGACCACCTGTTTGCCAGTGCCGAGCAGGCGCTGTTCGGTTTCCAACCGGCACTGGTATTCTCGCAAGTGTGTTCGCATCCGGTGGTGAGCGAACTGCTGAACATGGGCTATGTGAGCTACTTCCCGCTCATCGCCCTGGTGTCCTTCTTCTATTTCTTCTGCCGCTACGAATCGTTCGACCGGGCCACATTTGTCATCATGGCATCGTTCTTCCTGTTCTATGTCGTCTTTATTTTCCTGCCCGTTGCCGGACCGCAGTACTACTACGCCGCGGTGGGGCTGGAGCAGATAGCCGCCGGCGTGTTCCCCGACGTGGGCCACTACTTCGAGAACCAGCAGACGGTGCTGGCCACGCCCGGCTGGACCGACGGATTCTTCTACCAGATGGTGGTCGATGCCCACGAGGCCGGCGAGCGGCCCACGGCGGCCTTCCCCAGCAGCCATGTGGGCATAACGGTGGTACTACTGTGGCTGGCCTGGCCTGCCAGCCGCCGCCTGTTCTGGACCATCATGCCTTTTGCGGTGCTTATGTTCTTCGCAACGTTCTACATCCAGGCCCATTACGTCATCGACGCCATTGCCGGCGTGGTGGCCGGCACGGTGCTCTTTTTCGTCTGTCAGGGCCTTTTCAGGCTGTTTCCGGCGAAAAAATAGCGAATAAATCTGAAATTGTATGGATTTCACGCCTGATTTTTGAGTTATCTGCCCAAAAATCAGTATCTTTGCAGCGCATTTTTAATTCGGATTAAACATGAAAATAGCTTTAATCGGCTACGGCAAGATGGGCAAGATGATCGAAGAGATAGCCCGCAGCCGGGGCCATGAGATTGTGAGTATCATTGACATTGACAATCAGCAGGACTTCGAAAGCGAAGCCTTTGCCAGTGCCGACGTTGCCATCGAGTTCACCAGCCCCACTGCCGCCTTCGGCAATTACCAGAAGGCTTGGGCACATGGTGTGAAGGTGGTGTCCGGTTCTACGGGCTGGATGAAGGAGCACGGCGACGAGGTGCGCCGGCAATGCGCCGACGGCAAGACACTGTTCTGGGCGTCGAACTTCAGCATCGGCGTGGCCATCTTCTCGGCTGTCAACCGCTATCTGGCACGAATCATGAACCAGTTCCCCCAGTACGACGTGGAACTGGAGGAGACTCACCACGTACACAAGCTGGACCACCCGTCGGGAACGGCCATTACGCTGGGCGAAGAGATTGTGGAGGCACTGGACCGCAAGGAAGCCTGGGCCGAGGACACCACCGACCCGAAGCTGCTGCGCATTGACCACATACGCCGTGGCGAGGTTCCCGGCATACACACCATTCGCTATGACAGCGATGCCGACTGCATCACGCTGACCCACGACGCCCACTCGCGCCGCGGATTCGCCTTGGGAGCCGTGCTGGCCGCTGAGTTCACCAACGACCACAGCGGACTGCTCACCATCAGCGACATGTTCAAGTTTTAGGCTCCAAGAGCGCCCCTCCCAAACAAATTAAAGAAAAACCATGAAGAAAAAACAACCCAATATGAAGAAGCAGTGGCTCAAGTTCATCATCGTGCTGCTGCTCTATCTGCTCTTCTGCTACTGGCTCCGGTCGTGGCTGGGACTCATCGTGGTGCCCTTCATCTTCGATGCCTACATCACCAAGAAAATCAAGTGGCAGTGGTGGAAGGAATCCGAAGGCCCCACACGATGGATCATGTCGTGGGTCGATGCCATCGTCTTCGCGCTCGTGGCCGTCTATTTCATCAACCTGTTCTTCTTCCAGAACTACGTCATCCCATCGAGTTCGTTAGAGAAATCGCTGCTGACGGGCGACTATCTCTTCGTGTCGAAGGTGAGCTACGGACCGCGCATCCCGCAAACGCCGCTCACCATGCCGCTGACGCAGCACACGCTGCCCGTGCTGGACTGCAAGAGCTACATTGAATGGCCGCAGTGGGACTACCGCCGCGCCAAGGGTCTGGGCACGGTGGAGCTGAACGACATCGTGGTGTTCAACTATCCTGCCGGCGACACCATCTGCACCTCGCAGCCGTACCAGACCTACTACTACGAATTTGCCTATCGCTTCGGCTACGCTGCCTACGCGCAGATGCACCAAGGCATGCCGGTCATTGACTCGCTGAGCCGGGCCGACCAGCTGCAATGCCTGGCCGAGGTGTATGCACTGGGGACGGAACTCATCAAGCAGAACCCCACCTACTGCCCCTTCGAGGGCAATGTGCCCTTAGGGTCGGTGGCATGGCGACCCGTTGACCGCCGCGAGAACTACGTGAAGCGCTGCGTAGGACTGCCCGGACAGCAGCTGCAGATCAAGGACCACATCGTCTATTTGGACGGCAAAGCCAACAAGGAGCCCGACAACGTGCAGTACACCTACCACGTGAAGCTGAAGCGGCGCTTCACCGACGAAGAGCTGCTGAAGTGGAAAATCACACTGGAGGACCTGAGCAGCCTGAACCAGTACGGCTACATGCCGCTGACCAACCAGGCTGCCGCCGAGCTGAAGCAGCGCCCCGACATTGTGGAGAGCATGGAGTATGTGAGCGACAAATACGTTCAGGATGACAATTGGAAACTGTATCCACAGAACGGCAATTACCACTGGACGCGCGACAACTACGGTCCCATCTGGATTCCAAAGAAGGGCGAGAGCATCGCGCTGACGCTGGAGAACCTGCCCGTCTACGAACGACCCATCCGCGCCTACGAGGGCAACGACCTTCAGGTGCGCGACGGCAAAATATACATCAACGGACAGGTGGCCACAAGCTACACCTTCAAGATGGACTACTACTGGATGATGGGCGACAACCGCCACAATTCGGCCGACTCGCGCTACTGGGGCTTCGTGCCCGAGGACCACATCGTGGGCAAGCCCATCTTCATCTGGTGGTCGAGCGATCCCGACCGCCGCGGCTTCTCCGGCATACGCTGGAGCCGCCTGTTCCGCATGGTGGACAACATCAAGTAGAGCGACAAAGAAAGCAAAGATCTTTACCGACTGACACTGACCGCAACTGCAAAACATGCGCAGCCTACTGAAATTCATCCTGGCACTGGCCGTAGCCCTCGGAGCAATGTTGTGCTTCCGGGCACTGGTCGTCACCATCTACACCGTCGAGGGCAACGGGCTTGCGCCCGTGTTCGTTGCCGGCGACCACGTCATGGTGAACCGCTGGAGCTACGGACTGCGCACGGGCAGCGACAACGGCCTGTTCAGCTATGGGCGCCTGTGCCGCCAACCGGTGGCACAGGGCGACCTGATTGCCTACGAAGACCCGCGCGACAACACGGGAAAGAGCGTGCTCTTCGGTCGCTGCCGCGCACTGCCGGGCGACACCATCGTGGAAGACGGGCGCACGATGGTGGTGCCCAGCATAGAGAACTGTTCCGATGCCGACTATTTCTGGGTGGAGGCCCTGGGCAAGGCCAACCCCACCGACTCGCGACAGCTGGGCTTCATCAGCGAGCGGCTCATCATCGGCCGTGCCTTCCTCGTCGTGTTCAACCACGATGCCTCACAGCCGCTGTGGCAGGGATGGCACCACGACCGGCTGCTCCTGCTGAAAGAATAAAAAGAATAAAGGGGTAAAATGACCACGGCCACGCTTTCTTCGACCTATTTCGGCCCCGTGCAGTGGTATCAGAAGCTGCTGCGCTATGACCGCGTCTATGTGGAGCACTGCGACAGCTACGTGAAGCAGACCTATCGCAACCGCTGCCTCATCGCCACGACCCATGGTGTGCAGGCGCTGACCGTTCCCGTGAGCAGCGAGGGCGGCCACATCCGCATTTCCTCGCACGGCAACTGGCGCCACCAGCACTGGCAGGCACTACAGTCGGCATACGGCGACTCACCTTTCTTTGAATTCTATGAAGATGACTTGCTCCCCTTCTTCACCGAAGAATGGGAGCAGCTCTACGACTTCAACGAAGCCATCCGGCGCAAAATCTGCGAACTCATTGACATCCGTCCCGACGTCGTTCTCACCACAACCTATCAGCACACGGCAGAGAACGACTTCCGCGACGCCATCCAGCCCAAACATCCCGCTCCCGACCCCACATTCCAGCCCCGGCGCTATTATCAGGTCTACGAGCAGAAGCATGGCTTCCTGCCCAACCTGAGCATCCTGGACCTTCTTTTCAATATGGGGCCGGAAAGCGTGTTCTATTTATAGTCCCAGTTTCCAGGTGGCACCGTCCTTGGTGTCCTTCACCTCGAAGCCGGCGGCAGCCAGCGCGTCCCTGATCTGGTCGCTGGTAGCCCAGTCCTTGGCAGCCTTGGCCTTGGCACGCAGCTCCAGCACCATGTCGACCACCTTGCCGAAGGCCTCCTCGCGGGCATCGTTCGAGCCCGACAGGGCGGTCTCCGCCTTCAGCCCCAGAATGTCGAAGGCAAAGAGATGCATGACCTCCTTGAGCTCCTGCAGGCAGGAAGCACAGATGGTGGCCTTGTGATCCACGAGCTTGTTCACCACGGAGCAAGCCTCGAACAGATAGCTCAGCACCAACGGGGTGGCCAGGTCGTCGTTCATGGCGTCGTAGCACTTCTGCCGCAGCGACTTGACGATGCGCTCGGTTTCGGCGTCGCACTGCTGCGCCGCGGCCACACGCTCCAGGTCGGCAATGGCATTCATCAGCTTCTCCAGGCCACGCTCGGCAGCCACGAGGGCCTCGTTCGAGAAGTCCACCGTTCCGCGGTAATGGGCCGAGAGGATGAAGAAGCGGATGGTCATGGGCGAATAGGCTTTCTCCAAGAGCGGATGGTTGCCGGTGAAGAACTGTTCCAGCGTGATGAAGTTGTTGTAGGACTTGCCCATCTTCTGCCCGTTGATGGTCAGCATATTGTTGTGCATCCAGTACTTCACGGCGGGGTGTCCCATCGAGGCCACTGCCTGTGCAATCTCGCACTCATGGTGCGGGAACACAAGATCCAGTCCGCCGCCGTGTATGTCGAACTCCTCGCCCAGATACTTCCGGCCCATGGCCGTGCACTCACAGTGCCAGCCGGGGAAGCCGTCGCTCCAGGGACTTGGCCACCGCATGATGTGTTCCGGGGCAGCCTTCTTCCACAGGGCAAAGTCGGCCTGGTTGTGCTTTTCGCCCACGCCGTCGAGTTCGCGGCTGGCGTCCTTGATGTTCTCCAGCGTGCGTCCGGAGAGCACGCCGTACTGATATTTCTTATTATAGGATTCGATATCGAAGTACACCGAGCCGTTCGACTCGTAGGCAAATCCGTTGTCCAGTATCTGCTGCACCAGCTGCTGTTGCTCGATGATGTGGCCCGAGGCATGCGGCTCAATCGAAGGGCGCAGCACGCCCAGGGCGTCCATGTACTGATGGTAGCGGTTGGTGTAGTACTGGGCAATCTCCATGGGCTCCAGCTGTTCCAAGCGTGCCTTCTTGGCAATCTTGTCCTCGCCTTCGTCGGCATCGTGCTCCAAATGCCCCACATCGGTGATGTTGCGCACGTAGCGCACCTTGTAGCCCAAATGCTTGAGGTAGCGGAACAGCACATCGAACGTGATGGCCGGCCGGGCATGCCCCAGGTGGGGATCGCCATAGACCGTGGGTCCGCACACATACATGCCCACATTGGGGGCATGGAGCGGCTCGAAGCGCTCTTTCTGTCGCGTCAGCGTATTGTAAACAACAAGTCTCGATTCCATATTCTTTCTGTTTTTTTGTGATTCTGCTTCTTGTGGGTTCAGCTTCCCGTCGTTCGGAAAGTTGCGTGCAAAGTTACAACTTTTTAGCCATTATCGAAAACAATTTTGCAATTTCTACACCAGAAAAGGCTGATTAGCCGCGATTTTGTGTTAAATAAGCCTAATATATTAGGAAGAAAAAAGTCAGTTTTCAAAAAAAAACGTAAATTTGTATCTCAAAACACATATTGACCAAAATACTAAAAAACTGTGAAACAAACATCTCAAGAAAAAAAAACACGACCGGCACTTAAAGTGCTGGTGACCGTGTTCTCGGTCATCATCGTCATCACCATCCTGTCACTGCTTGTCTTCTACATGACCATGAAGGCAGAGACCTACATGCGATATACTGGAATCCGTAACGTAACAGCCGAAAAGATTGCCAAGACGGTCTGGGGCATGGAGATGAATGCCAAAAGCGTGTTCGACGAAGTGGGCAAACACATGGACTCGCCCGACGACATCATCGCGGCCTTAGAGAGCAAGGCCGAGCTAAACCCCGACGTCAATGGCTATTTTGCAGCCTTCGAGCCCAACTACTTCCCGCAGGCAGACATGTGGTTCGAGCCCTACGTGCATCAGGCCGACAGCAGCGGCCAGTTCCAGGTGCGCCTGGTAGGTTCGGCCCGTCACGACTACACCAAGTCCGACTGGTACATTCACGCCAAGCGAACGCACGATAGTTTCTGGTCCGACCCCTACTACTACTACGACGGCACGAGCATCAGCGGGCACTATTGCACGTTTGTGAAACCTATTTGCAACGAGCAGCAGCTCATCTGCGTGTGCGGAGCCGACATGACCCTCGAGTGGCTGACCAAGGACCTGGAAAGAATAGACAAACTGGCCTGGGAGAACGAAGAGCTGAACCGCTATCGCATGACGAGAGATCTCGATTTCTTCACCGTGGTGCTCAATCACGACGGCAGTTGCATAGCCCATCCGGAAGGGAAGAAACTGGCCATCAGCGATGACAAGATCATTGCCGACCTGACTCAGCAGAAGAGCGGAACCGCCGACATCAACTTCAAAGACGTTCCCTGCACCGTCTATTACGGCCCGATTGACCACGTCAGCTGGTCGGTGGCCGTCATCGTCCCAAAGAATGACATCTGGCAGGCACTAACCCTGGGTGGCGGCGTCCTACTGGCCGTGGCTGTGATAGGCCTGATTATCATCTGGGTGATAATAAAGAGGACAAAATATGCAAAGGCTGATTAAGACGCTCTTCACGCCGTCACTCCGCCTGAACATGATTGTGATTTGCGGAGTCGTGGCACTGCTCGGCATTTCGCTGGGCGTGATGTTCTACTTCTCGCACGAGGCTGTGCACGAGGAGGCCCGCTCCGATGCCGAACAGACCCTAGAAAGCACCGTGCAGCATGTGGACAACATCCTGCTCAGTGTGGAGCAGACTACCACCAACATCAACAGCGAGATGGCCGGCTACCTGGACCAGCCCGAGCGCCTGCAGACCTTCTGCCGCAAACTGGTTGAGTGCAATCCGAACATCGTCGGGGCTGCCATCTGCTTCCGCCCGGACTATTTTCCCGGGCGCAAGCTGTTCATGGCCTACATCCACCACAAGGGAGGCTTTGCCAAGGGGAAGTTGTCGCCCGAGCTGGTCGTAGCCGACAAGTTCGGACATAAGCCCTATACCGAATACACGTGGTACAGCACACCCATGGACACCAAAAAGCCCTGCTGGACCGACCCACAGCCCGAAGAGGAAGACGAAGGCGTGACGCTGACCTACTGTCAGCCCATCACAGACAGTAGCCACGAGTGCATAGGAGTGCTCGTGGCCGACGTGTCCGTGGACTATATCTCGCAGCAGGTGCTCACCGACAAAGTTACCCCCAACCAATACAGCATCCTGATGGCAAGCGACGGCACGTTCATCGTGCATCCAGACCAGAAAACCCGGGCCATCCTGTCCATCCAGGAACTGGCCGAGAACGACAAGAGCAACAACATTCAGAAAATTGCCGATGCCATGCTTGGCGGAGAGACGGGCTACCTGCCCTTCCAGCATAACGGCAAGGACTGGTACGTCTTCTACAAGCCCTTCCTGCAGACCGAGGTGCCCAACCAGACCAGAGAGAAACTGAACTGGAGCATCGGCGTGGCCTATTCCGAGAACGAAATCTTCGGCGCCTTCAACAACCTGCTTAGGTCAGTGCTGATCATTGCCGTACTGGGACTGCTGCTGCTCTATCTGCTGTGTCGTTTCGTCATACGGCGCCAGCTGAAGCCCCTCCGACAGCTCACCCATGCCACGAAGCGCATAGCCGAAGGCCATTACGACGAGCCCATGCCCGAAATCAAGCTCAACAACGAGATTGGACAGCTCTACGAACACTTCCTGGTCATGAAACAGTCGCTCACAGCCCGCGTCAACGAGCTGAACCAGGTTACAGGCACGCTGAAGAGCCGCCGCGAAATCATGCACGAGATCTATGCCAAGGAACAAAGCATTGACCGCATGAAGACCTCCCTCCTGCGCCATGTGACCAACCAGATGATCAATCCCGCCAAGGACATCGAGCGCTACGTGAAAAGCCTCTGCAGCGGATACCAGGAACTGTCGCCCGAGGAAGTGAGCCTCCTGGCGGCCTCTATCGACAAAAAGAGCGACAACATCATTGAACTGATTAACCAAATGCTGAACACAGCCGACTACAATTATGATGAAACAACGCCATAGCCTTTCGCGCAACCTCAGTCTGGGCATCATGCTGTTGGCTGTACCCCTCTTCGTGCTTTCGGTGGGCTTCTTCTACATGCAGTCACGCGAACTCATCCACCAGGAGGCTTCAGAGCGCTCTGTCAGCATACTGAGCACCACCACGCAGCGTGTCGTCAACTACATGGGGGCTGTGGAAACCGCCACCAGGTCCAACGCCTGGCTGATTGAGCAGAATTTCACCCCCGACACCATCATGGCCGTCACCAACCGCATCGTAACGCGCAACCGAAGCGTACTCAGCTGCTCCTTCGGCACCGTACCCGACATGTTTCCGCAGTACGGGCGCAATTTCTCGGTCTTTACGGTCAACAACGGCGACACCATCTACACAGTCCGCGAGCCCGGCTATGAGTACTTCGACAAAATGTGGTACAAGACCCCGCTCAAAAACAACAAGGGCTGCTGGGTCAATCCCTTCAGCGACTTCACCGAGGCCACCCTCGACCACAACGACGCCACGGCCTCCTTCTGCTTGCCGCTGCATGACGCGGGCGGACGCACCGTCGGCATACTGGCAGCCGACTTCTCGTTCACCCACCTAGCCAGAATCATAACAGCCGACGACCCGCCCTACCCCAGCGCCTACTACATGCTGCTTGGAGGTGACGGCCGCTACCTCATTCACCCGGAGACCAACCTGCTGTTCCGCAAGACCATCTTCTCGGAAAATGATGCCTACGACAATCCCGACCTCATAGCACTGGGACATGAGATGACCGCTGCCAGAAACGGCACCATGCACCTCAACATCGACAACGTGTACTGCCACGTGAGCTACCGCAACGTGCCCGGCACCGACTGGAGCCTCGCACTCGTCATTCCTGCCGACGAGATGATGGGGCCCTACAATAATCTGCTCTACGTCGTCATTGCGATCATCATAGCCGGACTATTAGGCATCTGGTGGCTGAGCTATCGCACCGTGCGCCAGACCGTCAAACCCATTCACCAGCTGCTCGACATGACTGAGCAGATTACCGAAGGCCATTACGACAAGGTCATCCCCCCCACCACCAGAAAAGATGCCGTGGCACAGCTGCAGAACAGCTTCTCCAGCATGCAGCAGTCCATCATCTCCCACATAGGCCGCATCGAGCAGACGGCTCAGGAAGCAGACCAGTACAACGTGGAACAAGAAGAGAAGCTGGCCGAGGCCGAGGAGTCCATACGCAAGAAGAATGAGCTCGTCGAGCGCATCCTGCACCAGATTGAGAAGCCCATCGACATCATTAGGGATTACACCCATAAGTTGCGCGACAGTGTGGCTCTTCCGCAAAAGCAGCTGGCAGAGATCATCCCCAAGATGTACTACAACACCAACATGCTGCTACGCAACATACTCATGCTCTTCGACAGTTCCGACATGGGAAAATCAAACCCCACCCTGTACAACAGGACCGACAAGGTACTGTGCAATCAGCTGCTGCACGACTGCACAGAATACATTCACGACTTCTTCCCCGACGCAAAGATAAGCATTGAGAGCGAAGTCCCCGACGACTTCACCGTGCAGAGCAACCACCTCTTCCTGACGCGCACCATCAGGGAACTGCTCTACAATGCCGCCAAATACTCCGACGGAGAGCACATTCTGATGCGCATCAAGCAGGCACCCCACACCATCAGCTTCTACGTGGAGGACGTGGGTCCCGGACTGCCCGACAACTCGTTAGAAATGCTCTACAAGCCCTTCATGAAGGTCGACAACCAGTCTGAGGGACTCGGACTCGGACTGCCGCTATGCATGCGCCACATCACCGGACTGGGCGGCAAGCTGATCCACGATGCCGACTACAAGCAGGGCTGCCGCTTCATCATCGAGATTCCCCGATAGCCTCCTGTCTCCGTCACCGCACGCTTTGCCGCACCCTCCATACCAATAACAACAATTAGCAAACAAAACTCATGAGAAAGAACTGGTTAGTAATGACGTTGCTGGCAGTAGCCGCAGCAACGGTGTCAGCCCAGCCCGCCATACCACGCGACGCCAAGCTGGAGGAAAAAATCGAGAAGACACTCAGCAAGATGACACTCGACGAGAAAATCGGGCAGATGCTGGAGCTGAACTTCGACATCATGGGCGGCTACGGGCAAGATGGCTCCTGGAAGCTCAACGAGACCGTGCTCGACACCTGCATCGCGAAATACAAGATAGGCTCCATACTCAATGCCCCTGGCACGCGCGCCGCCACCATCGAGCAGTGGCAGCAGTGGATACAGCTCATACAGAAGAAGTCGATGAAATACATCGGCATACCCGACATCTACGGTCTCGACCATAACCACGGCGTCACCTACACACAGGGAGGCACCCTCTTTCCACAGCCCATCAACATCGCCGCCACGTTCAATACCGAACTGGCACGAACGGGCGCAGCCGTAACGGCCTACGAAAGCCGCGCAGCCAACTGCCCCTGGGTCTACAACCCCGTGGTGGACCTCGGCCGCGACCCCCGCTGGCCACGCATCTGGGAAAGCTTCGGCGAGGATGCCACCGTCAACGCACGCATGGTGGAAGCGCAGATCAAGGGCTATCAGGGCGATGACCCCAACCACCTGGGACGCTACCATGTGGGCACCAGCACCAAGCACTACTTTGCCTACGGCGCACCCTGGTCGGGCAAGGACCGCACACCAGCCTACGTCTCGCCGCAGATGCTGCGCGAGAAGTATTTCGAGCCCTTCAGGGCTGCCGCCATGGCCGGCACACTGACCATGATGGTCAACTCGGGCTCCATCAACGGCGTGCCCGTGCATGCCAGCTATGAGTATCTGACAAAGTGGCTGAAGGAGGACCTGCAGTGGGACGGCATGCTCGTCACCGACTGGGCCGACATCAACAACCTCTTTATGCGTGAGCACGTGGCCAAGGACAAGAAGGACGCCATTCGCCTGGCCATCAATGCCGGCATCGACATGTCCATGGACCCCTACAGCGTTGACTTCTGCATCCTGCTGAAGGAACTGGTACAGGAGGGCAAGGTCAGCATGTCACGCATCGACGACGCCGTGCGCCGCATCCTGCGCGTCAAGTACAGGCTGAACCTCTTCGACGAGCCCAACACCGGCGGCAAGGGCTACGAGAAGTTCGGCTCGCAGGAACACGCCGACATGGCGCTGCAGGCAGCCGAGGAAAGCGAGGTGCTGCTGAAGAACGAAGACGGCATACTGCCGCTGGCCAAGGGCAAGAAGATCCTGCTCACCGGCCCCAATGCCAACCAGATGCGATGCCTGCATGGCGGCTGGAGCTACACATGGCAAGGCTCCATGGCCGAGGACCTGGCCGAGAAGTACAACACCATCTACGAGGCCCTGTGCAACAAATACGGAAAGGAAAGCGTCATCCTGGAACAGGGAGTGACCTACAAGGAGGACGGGAAATACTACGAAGAGAACGCGCCTCAGATTGACAAGGCCGTGGCTGCCGCCGCCCAGGCCGACGTGATCATTGCCGCCATCGGCGAGAACTCGTACACCGAGACTCCGGGCAACCTCACCGACCTGTGGCTCTCCGAGAACCAGCGCAACCAGGTGAAGGCCCTGGCCAAGACCGGCAAGCCCGTCATTCTCGTGCTGAACGAGGGCAGACCGCGCCTCATCGCCGACATCGAGCCGCTGGCAAAGGCTGTCGTCGACATCCTCATCCCCGGCAACTACGGCGCTGACGCCCTGGCCAACCTGCTCAGCGGCGACGCCAATTTCTCGGCCAAGATGCCCTACACTTATCCGCGCGAAATCAACTCGCTGAACACCTACGACTACAAGGTATCGGAAGAGGTGGGCACCATGGCCGGTGCCTACGACTACGACGCCAAGGTGTCGCTGCAGTGGCCCTTCGGCTACGGACTGAGCTACACCACTTACGAATATGCCGACCTGAACGTCAGTCCCGCGAAGTTTACCGCCGACGATGTCCTTACCGTCACGGTCAGTGTGAAGAACACCGGCACCCGCGCCGGCAAGGAGGCCGTGCTGCTCTACAGCAGTGACCTCGTGGCCAGCATCGTGCCCGACAACAAGCGCCTGCGCGACTTCGTCAAGGTGGAACTGCAGCCCGGCGAGACCAAGACCGTCACCTTCCGTCTGCCGGCCAAGAACCTGGCCTTCGTGGGAGCCGACGGCCGATGGACGCTCGAAGAGGGCGACTTCCTGCTGAAGGTAGGCCGCCTCTCGGTGCCTGCCGTCTGCAGCACCACGAAAATATGGGACGCGCCGAACATGCAGTGACCTTATTTGCACACCCGTAGGCCTTGATCAAGGTTTTCTGGCAGATGCTTATTTGGACGGCTTTCGCTATCGTTGGCAAGATCGTTTTTAGCAAGACACCAGAGGAGATTGCTTATGAGAAGAAAAGACGAAAGGCGACAACGTGTCGGCATCGGATTATTATTCACATATTTTGAGGACCATCAGATTCAGCTGTTGGCATTGCATGGCCGTAATCGTCCTTTTCTCGTTATGGTGTTCCCAAGGAGAGAGCATCAGCAGTCGCCCTTGTGCGCAGGCATCAAACTGTTCTCCATGAGGCTTAGACAACGGAGTAAAGCCATTTTCCAATAACACAATGGTGGGAAGTCCTGCGTTGAAGGCTTCACGCATAACCCGCTTTTCGCCAGGCGAAATGGCTGGCGATACGAGGACTGCTCCCATCCTTGCAGCTTCCAGATACCTCTGAACCTCCCTTTCCAGGTCGCTGCCAACTATTCGACGCGACACGCGCACAGCCAAACGTTTAGGTGCTGTCAATAGCTCGCGATTGCCAATGCCGTTACAGCGCTGGTCGCCAATCGTCAGGTTGAAGAAGGGACGCAGCCAGTCTGGGCGAGCGCGCTTCATCATCAAGCGTCGAGGATTATCACGAAGGTAGTTCTGCCAAGCGGGCAGCTCGTCGTAGGAGCGAAGCACCAAGTCGTTATAGCCTTTGGCAAAGAGCGAGGTCCCGACTTTCGACAACGGCTCAGCCGTTATATACTGAGAAGCGGCCCCCTCCTTTTCCCTCTCCTTTTCCTTCTCCTTCTCCGTATACAGCGGCTCCGCCGCTGTCCTATGCTCCACCGCTGTCCTATGCTCCGCCGCTGTCCTATGCTCCGCCGTCAATGCCCGCTGCGCTTTCCTGCAGCCAGCTTTGAACCCTGAGATCACCTGCCCTAAATGCACAGGCAATGGAGCCGTCACAAAGAGGATGCCGTGCATGTGGTCGGGCATCATCTGCACGGCCTTCACCTCTATCTGCGGGTAGTAGCCGTGAATGCCCATCCACTCGCTCTCTACGGCCTGCCCTAAAGGCGAGAGCACTATGTGCGGCTCGTCGTTGCTGCCGCGCTCGGCAAAGGGGTTGCCTTCCAGGTGTCCGAACAGGGGCTTCCGCCCTTCCGTCTCCAAGGTTATCATATACATACGACGCTCCTTGTAGTCATGATGCAAATCACGACGTTTCATTGAGGCTTTCTTTTCCCCAGCGAACTTCTTTCTTGCAGCAAACTCTTCGTCCGTCATAGTCGTCACTTTCTTATCTCGTTTTCTCTTTCTTAGCTATCTGGCACCGCCGCCCGAGCCGTCACCGAATGATTAGTGGTTAAAAATTTACTTCCATCAGACGGCATCAGTGTGTCGTGACTGATGCCGCAAATATAGTACTTTTCCCTGACACAGCCAAGCGTTTCGCAGGTTTTCTATCCGTAGCCAAGAAAAAGGCAGCAGCGATATTCCATCCGCATCCTACCCTTCCAAATGTCTATTCCAAGAACTCGCAACCGTTTTGCGGCAAAACAGCCCCCCATTATGCCGCAAAACAGCCCCCCATTATGCCGCATAATGCACCGCGTTTTGCCGCATAATGCACCGCGTTTTGCCGCATAATGCAATGCATTTTGCCGCATAATGCAATGCAATCTTTCAATTATACAAATTTGCGTAACGCATATTTGTATAATTCTAAAAAATGAAAACCCGACTACCGGGGCGGAGAAGCCTCGGTAGCCGGGTTTTACGGGTAGTATGTTCGTTTTCCATCACACGATCAGCGACCTCACGTCTTTCACCTTACGAATGCGGGCCATATAGTCGCGCACAATGGTGTCGGCAGTTTGCTCGATGACGTAGATTTCATCGGCGTTCATCAGTTCCCGGCTTGCTTCGGGCGAAACGTTGCGCAGGCGGATGTTGCTGTCCCAGTCACGGAAAAGCAGGGCCGTGTCGCTACCGTCGCAGATGAGCATGGGGCCGTCGGGATCGCAGTTTTGCGGATCGATAATAAGCATGAGTTCGTTGTCTTTGTTTTGCAGAATTTGGTACATGATACTTGTTTCTTTCGTTTTTCAAAATAGTCGGTAGTAGTGTTTAGGAGCCGAAGCCCACCACCCGAAGGCGTGGCTTCAGCTCAAGAGGATGAGGCGCAAACTGTTCGTAGGCCGTCTTGATGTCGCTGGCCTCGACTCGCTGGTAGTCTTCGCGGCACAGCGGCCTGAAGGCTTTCGTACTGGCCAGGCGGTCAGCCAGCGCCGGTATGATGCCGTTGCGTACGAACTGCTCCACCCAACGGGCATTTCCAAAGTGCGGCGAGCGGTTCTGAACGGCCATCTCAACAGATTCCTGCAGTTCCTTCCGCGCCTCCTCAGTCAGCTGATATTCGTCCTGCACAAAGAGATGCTCGGCAATCTGTATCAGCTGCTCGGCGGTGTAGTCGGCAAAGTGGAACTTATAGGGGAATCGGTCGTAAAGACCTGGGTTCATCGTCATCAGGCGGTCCATTTCTTCCTGATAGCCGGCAAAGACGACGAGCATGTCGGGATTCTTTTCCGACAGTGAGGTCAGCAGGCACTCAATGGCCCGTCGGCCAAAGTCGTTGCTGCCCTCGGGGCCATACAGGGTATAGGCTTCGTCAATGAAAAGCACGTTGCCCCGAGCTTCCTTAAGCAGGTTCTTGACATTCTCCTCGGTGTCGCCTATAAAGCGCCCCACGAGTCGGCTTCTGTCAACGGTAATAACCTCGCCCTTGGAGAGCACCCCCAGATGGTGGTAGATTTTTCCCAGCATTTTGGCAACGGTAGTTTTTCCGGTGCCAGGGCTACCAGTGAACACAGAGTGGAATACTTCCTTGCCGCTGGTTGGTAGCCCCTGCTGGCGGCGTTCTGCGAAGATTCTTAGCTGGTGGGTGATGGTGGCAATGCTTTTCTTCACATTGTCAAGACCCACCATTTGATTCAGCTCGTGCAGGCACACCTCTTCGTCGGCGGTGTGTCCGTAGAGCAGCGTATAGTCGATGTCCTCGGGCTTGAGTTCATCTTTTGCGAACGATTCGGCCGTCGCGGCCAGTCGTTTCAAGTAGGCTGTCATCACCTTCTCCTGATAGAAGCGGTTGATGTCGTCGGCAGTCCAGAGAGCCAAGGTTCCGTCATCGTAGCCTCGCCTGATGGCTGCCTTCAGCTGTTTTGCCGCCTCGTCAGTGGGATGCAGGTCCCAGGCCTGCAGCTGGTGAAAGAAATTGTGCACCATCTCGCGGAAGGTGGGAGGGAGGAACGACAGCCGCTTCTCGTCGGGAAAATGCTGTCTCAGCGACGGGAACATGTTGAACAGCGCGTCGATTTCCTGCGCAGTGCCGCAGAGCCAGAGAGCGAATCTGCGCTGTCGCAGTGCCTCGGCAAACTGATTGACGACAACCCTGCCCCCCGATCCGGTCAAAGCGCCCACATGGTCCAGACAGATAGTAGTGCCAATGTCTGTGTTGTCGAACAGCTGATTGAGCTTGTCCACTGGATTCTGGAGCGTTGCGTCGTAGAGTGTGGAGCTGTCTACAATCTCGATGCCCTTATTCTGGGACAGCAGCTTATGGAAGCTTCTGATGGCCAGTGGCACTTTCTCCTGCGCATGGGTGCTGGTAAAGATGTAGCCCGATGGTTGGCGCGCGTAGTGCTTGACGTCAATGTTCAGGGCCATGCTCCACAAGTTCATGCGGTTTACCTCGACTGCAGCCTGCCGCAGTGCTCCGGTTCCCGGCATTGTAGCCAGGGTCTGCCAGGAGTCATCGGTCGACAAGTAGGACAGTGCCACATCCTCCTGCGAGAAGCAACCGGCCGGCTGGATGCTGCAGAGTTCCACATGCTGCTCGTCGTCGACCGTGAAGTCCATCACTCCGAGAAAGGACCCGCCCACCTCGAAGATGAGCATGTAGTCGCCCGGCAGCCAAAGATACTGGCTCTGCATGGCCACTGTAATGGTGGCACCGCAAACTTTCGCGGCATTGTCACCGGCATCGTTACACATCAGGAAAAAGTCCTCGGCATAGATGCAACACCTGAAGTGCCCGCTTTCCAGCAGCTTCATGTCGGATTTAAGTTTCATCTCGAAGCGATTACCGACGATGTTCATCTTTAAAGACTTGATTAGAAATCCATTGTCTTGTTTCATTGCACACAAAATATCTATGAAAAAATATCGGTACTGACAGACAGCCGTCACTTCGGCTGTCCTTGTGTATAGAGAATAAAAAAAGTATCAGAAGGCCGACCCGCAGCCTCCTGTCATGATGTGTGGGAAAAACTGTATCAGTATGTCAAAGAGCGCACAAGAAAATCACCATGACTTTTGGTCGTGGCATGCTTGGTTTTTGAAGAATTTTGTTGAATTAGATTGTTCCTGCTTTCATCATTGGAAATGCAAAAGTAATGATTATGGAATTATGCGCCAAATTTTTCCTCAGTGTTTTTTTAGTTTTTAACGATTCCACCGTGTCTATTATTTGCGCACACATACGCGCGTTCATTTATAGAATCTACTCAACCCTAAGTGAACTCTTTTCAATGTGCCTCACAGTTCAACATTGAGTCATTGCTTTTTTCCTCCGCGTTTGGCTTTTTTCTCAATACCTTTGATGCTTTCCAGATAAGCTTGTTCTACAGGTGAAAGTGTCTTAACTTGGAACTTTCGATACTCAGCCAAAGCCTTTTCCATAGCTTCTTCGTGGCTGACAGAGCCGCCATCCATTAATAGCCCTTCACCATTAGCCAGAAGAATATTGTCAAGCTGACGGACATAATCGTCCATATACATCGGCTTATGACGTAGAGCTTGGATTTCTGCAAAGTCAAAATATCCAGATACAAGGTTGTTCAGGATCTTCAGTTCATCAGCAGACAAATAATTCTTTGCTATCTTGATGTCATTAATGCAAGGCAGTTCACCTTTGAAAGTTGTCAATCCCATAAAAGGTTTGTCTGCATCGGCTCGTTCATAGATGACCTCTGCCGCTGTATGACCGTGAGCGGCATAATGGAGTTTGTTCTGTACTATCTTAAAGAACAATCGTGAGGCCTCAGAGCGTGGGTCATAGTCAACGGCGGTTGCATAGAGGTCGAGCACCTGACGATAAAGCACCTTCTCGGAAGAGCGGATGTCACGAATACGGTCAAGCAGTTCTTTCCAGTAACTCCCTCCACCAAGATTCTTCAATCGCTCATCGTCTAGAGCAAACCCCTTCACAATGTACTCATGCAGCCGTTCTGTAGCCCATTGACGGAAACGGGTGGCAATAATTGAGCGGATGCGGTAACCTACAGAAATAATCATGTCAAGATTATAATAGGGTATCTCACGAGTTACTTCTCTATTGCCCTCCTGACGAACCTGTCGGAATTTCCGACAAGTTGCTTCTTCGTTCAATTCTTCATCCTCAAAGATGTGCTTGATATGCTCCACCACATTGGTTCGTGAAGAGCCAAAGAGGTCAGCCATCTGTTGCTGCGTCAACCACACGGTTTTATCTTCCAACTTAACATCCAGTCGAACCACTCCATCTTCCGACTGATAAATGATGATATTTCCTTGCTCGTCCATACCTTATTATATTAATGCTATTTTACACATCAAAATTGTGAATGAATTACACAATAGAGGCGGCTCTATTGTATACTTTTACATTAATATCCCATAAACTCATAATCTCCATCAAATCCATCTGGCATGTCACCATATTGCCCATCCGTCATCGCATCCCAGTTATCTTTGCGAGAATCGCCCTCAAACGCCAGAAAAGAATCAACTCGATTTGTTTCATCAATCTCAATTTTAACTCCTAGCTCTTGAAAATCCTCAAACGTAATAACTTCCTTATTTCTCTTTTTTAACAAATACTGAAGATTGTTTTTAGAATCAACGAGAAGCTCTAATTCGAAAACATTACTGTTGTACAATTTTTCTAGAAACAATTTCAAACTGCTAATAGAATCGAAAAATTTGTCACCAGAATATTCGCCTACAAAAATATCATGTCTTGAGAACCAAATATGTTTTCCAAGTATGTTCACAACCAAAGTGATATTATCTAATGATTTGTATGAACAATTATTTCTTCTTTCTTTTCTATAAGGTTCTATTTGAATTAAGTTTACTTTGTTTAATGGCAGAAAGCTACCAAGATATTTCCCATTCCAATCTAAAGAAATAGATTTACTAAAGAGGTACTTATAAACCTCGTTCTCCTTTTCAAATCTTAATCTCTTTTCTTTAGATTCCAATAATTCATATTCTGTTAAAACTGGATTTGTAAAAAATAAAGAGTTCTTTTCCATCCTAATAATACTATCACAAATGAAATCAATCATTTGTCCCTCATATTTAATTGTTGTGAGAATCTTACCGCCCTTATTGCCAATGTAATTAATTTCATTCAGATGTATTTCTGTTACAGTTGTTATGTCTTCATAAGCAAATTCTGCATCTGCTGTATGAATATTGATGTTAATCGTTTTATATGCTCCCTCCAATATTCCGTTTTTAAACTCCAAACAGTTACCATAAAAGATATAATCAGAATTCCAAGATTCTTCATAGCCTTCTATGTCGTTAATTTGAGGAAACTTTCCATTCTCACTCAAATGAATTAGTAAAATATCTTTCTGTTTCATAAATCATGATAATATTTCTAAAGACCTCTCTCTGCCCAATCGCCTCTGTCATGATTTTTATATCCTACTGCTTCGGCAATATGCAGGCTCTCCTCATTATGTATCTCCGTTCTTGTCACTGTTTATTATACTCTTCTCCAAATCCTCCAGCATCTTTAAGTCCTCTGCATCTGCTTCTTGGGCTTCAAGTTGTTTGCGTCTTGCATTAAAGACATCATATACCTGCTTGACCGTTGCCTCTGCCTCAGTATTGGAAATAGAGCCATGTCCTTGCAAAATATCCTTTTCTTGGAATGTCAGCAGATTGTCTACATTCTTCCGCCAATAGTCAAGGGTAAGGTCTCTTCGGCCCTTCACTCGTTCCTCGGCACTGGTAAGGAAGATGTCAACGAGGCGGTCTAAAGAATCTATTTCATCACTTTGTAAATAGTTCTTAGCAATGATGACATCGCCCTTACGTACTACGCTTCCTTTCCATGTGGTCAACCCCATGTTGGGCAGTTCAGCTTTGGCACGAGCAACTATCAGTTCAGCAGCAGTCTGATGAGTGACGGCATAGAGCAGTTTGTTCTGAGTCTCTGCAAAGAACATCTGTGTGGCCTTGTCAGTCTTGTCGTAGTCACTGCTGAGTTTGAACAGGTCACGCACTTTCTGGTAGAATCTTTTCTCTGAAGCACGGATGTCGCGGATACGAGCAAGCAACTCATCAAAATAGTCAGGACGACCGTCAGGATTCTTCAGCCGTTCATCATCCATCGTGAAGCCCTTGACAAGGTATTCCGTCAAGTGTTCTGTTGCCCATTGTCGGAACTGTGTTCCTCTTAGTCCTCGCACACGATAACCTACTGCAATTATCATCTCTAAGGAGTAGAAAACAACGTTATAGTTCTTGCCGTCAGCGGCAGTAGTTAAGAAATTCTTAACAACTGAAAGCTCGCTCAACTCCTTTTCTTTCAGGATGTTGGCTATATGCATACTGATGTTTGGCTTTGAGGTGGCAAAAAGTTCTGCCATCTGTTGTTGGTTCAGCCAAATCTTCCCATCCTTGGCATAAAGTGCTACCGATGCATGTCCGTCAGAGGTTCGGTAAATGATGATATTCTGTTGTTCATCCATACTTCTTATACTCCCAAATAAACCATAATATAGTATAGGCACTATTATTTACCAAATACGACTACAAAGATAATAATTCTCTATAAATTAATTGCTATGACTTGTAATTTTATAAGAAAGATTAAGAAGTGAAGAAAATTACCCGAGCCGCGTCAAGAATCAACTTTTGTTAATAATTGGGCACAAAAGAAGCAGGTATTCAATTATTTTTCCTATATTTGCAAATAAATTTTATTTGTTTTGTGAATGATGAAGTACGTCAAGGCATTTTTCTGTTTGTTCATAGAAAGTTGGATGCCGACAACGCTTGCCTTTGCACAGAGCCCGTTGCTCTCAACAGAGCAGCGTCAGGGCGACACCATTCAGGAATGAAATAATAAAAATATGAAAAAGATTATGTTTACAATGATGCTGGTCATCGCAGGGATGACGGCATCGGCACAAAGGCAACGGGTAGGCGACGGAACGTCGGGAATGAGGCAACGGGTAGGCGACGGAACGTCGGGAATGAGGCAACGGGTAGGCGAGCTTGGCTCGGGAATGACAAAAAGGCAGTTGTTTGACTTCGGCTGGCAGTTTACTCACCGCTCGGCTTCGCCGCTTGGCTCGTCCAAGAATGGAACGACGCAGACCGTCGACTTGCCGCACGACTGGGACATCTTCGAAGGGCCCAATTCGGGCCAGGGTGCCACGGGCACTGGCGGCGGATGGTTCGAGGCCGGCAAGGGTGAGTACCGCAAGACGTTCGGCTCGCCCAGTGGCGAAATCGTCAAGCTCCACTTCGAGGGTGTCTATCAGAAGGCTGAGGTCTATGTGAACGGACAGAAGGCAGGACAGCATCACTATGGCTACACGCCGTTTACGGTTGACATCACTCCCTACTTGAAACCTCAGAACTTCAAAGCCTCATCCCCCCAAACCCTTAATGAGGTGGTGGTTAAGGTGGACAACTCTGAACAACCCAACTGCCGATGGTATAGCGGTTCCGGTATCTACCGTCACGTATGGCTTGAAACAATGCCCGCACTGCACATTGCCGAGAACGGTGTCTTCGTTACCACGCCAGAGGTTTCGGCCAGCAAAGCAACAGTAAAGGTTGAAGTGACCGTGCAGAATGAAGGCAACAATGACCAGCAAGGTACCATAGAGGTAGAAGGCCAACAGCAAGAACTGTCACTGAAAGCCGGCGAGAGTAAGGCTGTTAGCTTTACTTACACCATCAACAATCCCAAACTGTGGTCGCCAGAGTCGCCTTATCTGTACACCGCGAGAGTACAACTCTGTGGAGAGAAGCATTCCACAAAATATGGCATCCGCTCGTTCTCGTTCGATGCTGAGAACGGCTTCGTGCTCAACGGCAAGAAGGTGCTCATCAACGGTGCCTGCGTACATCACGACGACGGTGTGCTGGGGGCCCGTGCCTTTGACGATGCCGAAATCCGCAAGGTGCGCCAGATGAAGGAGGCCGGCTTCAACCTCATTCGCACGAGCCATAATCCCACCACTCGTGCTTTCCTTGACGCTTGCGATTCACTGGGCATGCTCGTTATCGACGAGGCATTCGACGGCTGGCGCACACAGAAGAATCCCTATGACTACTCGACCGTCATCGACTCCTGCTTCCGTCAGGACATCCATGCCATGGTGCTGCGCGACCGCAACCATCCGAGCGTCATCTCGTGGAGCATCGGCAACGAGGTCATCGAGCGCAAGGACATCCGTGTGGTCTATACTGCCCGACAGATGAAGAAGGCCATCCACGAACTGGACACGACGCGCCCCGTGACTGAGGCCCTCTGTGCCTGGGACCGCGACTGGGAAATCTACGACCCACACGCTGAAGTGCTCGACGTTGTGGGCTACAACTACATGATTTTCAAGCACGCCTCTGACCACGAACGCGACCCCAAGCGCGTCATCTGGCAGACGGAGAGCTATCCACGCGACGCTTTCCGCAACTGGGCTGTGGCAAACGATTTCCCCTACGTCGTGGGCGACATCGTGTGGACGGGTCTCGACTATCTGGGCGAGAGCGGCATCGGGCGCAATTATTATAAAGGCGAGCGCGAGGGCGAATCGTGGATTGAGGGCGGACAGCCTGAATGGCACGGCGCTCCCTGTGGCGATGTCGATATCACCGGCTGGAGGAAACCCATTAGCCACTATCGCGAGATGCTGTGGCGCTCGACCTCTGGTCGCTTGCTACCATCGGGACGCAAGAATCAAGACACGCCACTCTATATGGCCGTGAAAGAACCTAACGGCTACCACGGCGAGATTCATACCACGATGTGGAGCGTCTGGCCCACATGGGAGTCGTGGACATGGCCCGGCTGGGAGGGAAAGCCCATCGAAGTGGAGGTATACACCCATCATCCAGAAGTAAAGCTGTATCTTGACAACCAGCTCATCGGCACAAAACAGGTAAACCGCGAAACTGAATTCAAGGCCGTCTTCTCAGTGCCTTATAAGGCCGGTATCCTCCGCGCAGAAGCCAGTGGCGAGAGCGTGACGCTGAAGACCGCCGGCGAACCTGCCCGTCTGCGTCTCACCCCCGACCGCACCGTGATGACAGCCGACGGACAGTCGCTTACCTTCGTCACCGTCGAAGTCCTTGACAAGCAGGGCACACCCGTCCCCGAAGCCGCCATCCCCTGTGAAGCCACCATCAAGGGAGCAGGAACGCTGTTAGCTTTCGCCTCTGCCGACATGAAGGATACGGAGCCTTACACCTCACCACGTGTAAAGACGTGGAAAGGCCGCGCCCTCCTCGTCGTTCGCAGCACACAGAAGAAAGGTTCCGTCAGCGTGAGCATCAAAAGCCCATTGCCCACCGCCAGCCTAACGCTGAAGAGCAAATAACGGTGAACTTCTTTTTATACCATCTATTTCTGTCGGCATAGACTTAGAATGAAGGCATAGTGGTAGGGCTGGTTGCCATCGAGACTCACTATCTCCTTGCACCCTTTTCATAGCTTCTATTTTATTTCAAAATCTCCATATCCCATGCGCTCGCCCTCTGCCAGGCGGTCGGCGTCGAATTTAAGCATGCGAACCTTTGTCGCGGGGAACTTGATGGTCTGCCAGATGGGGTTGTTGACAATGTTCGAGAACTCGCCTGAGGCTCTACAATTTCAGAATCTCTATTGTCTTGCCATCGATGCAAATGGCGCCGCTCTCCTGAAGTTCGTTGAGGGCACGTTGCAGGGAATATTTCTGGATGCCGAAATGATCGGCCAGTTCCTGACGCGACATGGGAAGGGTGATCGTGCTTGACCTTTGAAGGCGTTGCTGCTCCTTCAGGAAGAAAATGATCTTGTCGCGAACATTCAACAGGAGCATTCCCACCTTCTTGGTAAGTCCGGCAATAAGGTTCGAAAGAATAACCGTGAAATTCTTATATAGCCGGGAATCAAGTTCGAGCAACCGCTCAAAGTCTGCCGACAGAATTCGCAACACCTTTGTGTTTGTCGTCGCCTGTACCGTTACGGGGTATCTGCGATTTTGCGCAAAGAGGAAAGCTGGCGCGAACATGTTGCCTGCATGAAAGGTTGACATACGGATATAGCGGTCGGAGGTGCCTTCAAGATAAGCGACAACCTCGCCGTCTATCAAGATGTTTGCATGGTGACAATCCTCGCCGGCAACAAAAAGAAAGTCGCTTTTGTATAAACGTATTACACGATAACGAACGGCATGCATCAGATCCATAATCTCGTTATCGGTAAGTCCTTCAAAAAACGGGCACTTGCGAATGCCTTCAAGGGTCTCTATATCCATAATTGATGCAAAGATAGTGCAAATCGAGCGAAATACAAAGAAAATAACGTTTTTTTCTTTTATTTCCGAAATGCGGCCTATCTTCGATGTTATCAAAGATAGTACAAATCGAACAAAAAACCATTAAGGATTCTTAAAATTAACAATCTTTTATACAATAGGGACACATTTGTTACCGGTTCCTACCCTCGTTTATTATTATATTTGCAGACTAAAACCTACAGAAATGAATGTTTTTGAAAAAACGAAAGCGGCAACTCGTAAGCTGACAGGACTATTCTCCTATCGTCAAAAGGTGGGTTTGCTGGTGATAACGGGCGTCGTATGCGGCCTCGGCGGATTGTTTATGTATCTGCTTAGGGCGCATACTTATTTTATAGGCGATGACCCGTCGGCCTGCGTCAACTGCCACATCATGACACCTTACTATGCTACGTGGAGCCACTCCTCGCACGGACGTATCGACCAACAGTCTAACGGTGCTACGTGTAATGATTGTCACGTGCCCCATCAGAATCTCGCCGTTTACTATGGTTTCAAGGCGGTCGACGGCTTGAAGCACACGGCGTATTTCGTGGGCCACATGGAGCATCAGGCCATCAAGGCCGAGACGCTGACAGGACAGGTGGTGATGGACAATTGTATCCGCTGCCACACGCAGCTGAATACAGAGTTCGTGAAGACGGGCCGCATGGGCTATATGCAGCAGCAGGCTCAGGGCGGTAAGGTGTGCTGGGACTGTCATCGCAACGTGCCCCACGGTGGCATGAACTCGCTGATGGCTACCCCAAATGCTGAAGGCGTAACACCGTTGCCACCATCTCCCGTTCCTGATTGGTTGCAAAACATGATGAACTAAACAACGAATTCTTGGACAAGCCAAGCGGCAAAGCCGAGTCCACTAATTTCACGAATTAATAAAAACAAAATATTATGGCAAAGCAATTGAAACAATGGCAAGGTTGGATCCTGTTTGGAGGATCGATGGCAGTGGTCTTTATCCTGGGACTGCTCGTTTCGTCGCTGATGGAGCGCAGAGCCGAGGTGGCCAGTGTGTTTAACAACAAGCGAACAGTGTTTGAGGACTCGATTGTAGCCCAGAACGAGAAGTTCAAGGCCGACTATCCGCGTGAGTATGAGACCTGGGCAATGACGGAAGACACCACATTCAAGTCGAAGTACAATTCTTCGCAGGAGGTGGATGTGCTCGAGCAGCGTCCTGAGATGGTGGTGCTGTGGGCTGGCTATGCCTTCTCGCGCCACTACAACACGCCTCGTGGACACCGGCATTGTATGGAAGACCTGCGCAAGATTCTGCGAACGGGTAATCCAGGCATTGACGGCGACAAGGATATGCAGCCAGCCACCTGCTGGACATGTAAGGGACCTGATGTTCCTCGCATGATGCGTGAGCTCAGTGGTACGAATTCTGTATTCGATCCCGCCAATTATTACGCTAAGACATGGAGCGACCTGGGACCAGAAATACAAAATACCGTTGGCTGCGCTGACTGTCACGATTCCCGCACGATGGACCTGCGTCCTGCCCGTCCTGCCCTATACGAGGCTTGGGCCCGCGTGGGCAAGGATGTCCGTAAGGCCAGTCATCAGGAAATGCGTTCGTTGGTCTGTGCCCAGTGCCACACGGAGTATTACTTCATCAAACCCGATGACCCGCAGAATCCCGGCAAGGCCAACTACCTGATGTTCCCGCAGGACAAGGGAATGACCTGCGAGGCAGCTGAGGAGTATTACGATTCCATAGGCTTCTACGACTATAAGCATGCCCTCAGCGGTGCGCCCATCCTGAAGGCTCAGCACCCCGGCTACGAAATAGCCCTGCAGGGCATCCATGCCCAGCGCGGTGTGTCGTGTGCCGACTGCCACATGCCATATAAGCAGGAGGGCGGTGTGAAGTTCTCTGACCACCAAGTCCAGTCGCCGCTGGCCAAGATCGACCGCACCTGCCAGACCTGTCACCGACAGGATGCCGAGGTGCTGCGCCAGAATGTTTATGCGCGTCAGGAGAAGTGTACAGAGGTACGCAACCGTGCTGAAGCAGAGCTGGCTCGTGCTCACTTCGAGACCAAGTTCCTTATCGACAAGGGCGCTACCGAGGCCGAACTGAAACCCATCCAGGCCCTGCTGCGTAAGAGCCAGTGGCGTTGGGACTATGCCATCGCCTCGCATGGTGCTACGTTCCACGCCCCACAGGAGGTCACCCGTCTGCTCTCCCATGCCGTCGACTATGCCCAGCAGGCCCGTCTGCTCATTGCCCGCGTAGCCGCCAAGCACGGACATACCGATGCCATCCCCGTGCCCGATTATAGCACCAAGGCAAAAGCCCAGGCCGCCATCGGACTGGATATGCAGAAGTTGAACGACAAGAAGCAGCGCTTCCTGCAGGAAATCGAGCCCAAGTGGATTGAGGAGGCTAAGAAGAACGGCAAACTCATCGAAATCTGATGTGGAATAAACCCTGGACATTTAAGGAAGGCTTCCTCATTGGAGGAGGCCTTATCTTTGCAGGACTGATGCTGGAACTGAGTGTCGGCCCTGTGGTGTGGGAGACGTTCGCATGGCCTGTCAACGGCATCGTGCTGGCTGGCTTTATAGTGATGCTAACAGCGATGGCTTATTTGCGCAAGAAAGTATATGCCTTCCAATGGATGTCTACGTATCAGGCTGCCATCCCGGCAATGGTGTATGCCGTGGTGCTGACCATCATCATGGGACTGACGCGACAAAGGCTACAGGTAGGCGAGCTTGGCTCGGGAATGCAAGTAAACGGCACTTGGCTGAACAATATGCTGTCGTTCTGGCCGTTCGTACTTATCTATGTCTATATCACAGTCATCCTGGGACTTACCGTCCACCGGAGATTACGCAAAATATTCAGGGGGCAGAGTTCGATGAAACGCGACATCCCCTTTATGTTAAATCACTTGGGGCTCTTTATCGCCCTCACTACTGCCACATTAGGCAATGCCGACATGCAGCGGGTAAAGATGATTTGTGGTATAGGCGAGCCTGAGTGGCGGGCATTGGAAAGGCCACGGGTAGGCGAGCTTGGCTCGGGAATGCAAGGAGGTGCAGTCAAAGAAATGCCGATAGCCATCGAACTGAAGAAGTTCATCATGGAGACCTACGATGACGGTAGTCCCAAGCGTTTCGCTTCGGAGATACAGATACTGACGAAGACGGGCAAGAATATCGAGACCACCGTGGATGTGAACAAGCCTTACGAGGTGGACGGCTGGAAAATCTACCAGTACGGCTACGACACACAGATGGGCGCCCAAAGCCAGATTTCGATACTGGAATTGGTGCGCGACCCGTGGCTGCCATTTGTCTATACGGGTATTTATATGATGCTGGCGGGAGCGGTTTGTATGTTTGTTATTGGTGGGAGGAAACGCGTATGAGTTGGGAACATTTTATATATTTCGCGATTGCAGCGGTGCTGCTCTGGGGCGTTGGTGCCTGGGCAGCGTGGAAGAATAAAACTGGTATGGCCTACGCGACAACCGTCTTTGGCTTGCTCGTTTTCTTCTCGTTCATCCTCTCAATGTGGATCTCGCTGGAGCGTCCGCCATTGCGTACGATGGGCGAGACGCGACTCTGGTACTCGTTCTTCCTGCCGTTGGCGGGTCTCATTGTCTATTCACGCTGGAAATACAAGTGGATACTGTCTTTCTCGACGGTGCTCGCCTTAGTGTTTATCTGCGTGAACCTGTTCAAACCGGAGATACACGACAAGACGCTGATGCCCGCTCTTCAGAGTCCATGGTTTGCACCACACGTCATCGTATATATGTTCGCCTACGCCGTGCTCGGAGCGGCGGCAGTAATGGCTATCTATCTGCTCTTTATCAAAAAGAGTGGTATCGCTGACCAAGAGTTCTTTGCAGAGACCTCCGCGAAGCGCCTGAGCACCTACGGAGCGCAAGAAAGCGACAAAGTCGAGCGTGACATCACGGACAATCTCGTTTATGTCGGTCTTGCCTTCCTCACCATAGGAATGCTTTTTGGTGCCCTATGGGCCAAGGAGGCGTGGGGCCACTACTGGTCGTGGGATCCTAAGGAAACGTGGGCTGCCATCACCTGGCTTGCCTATCTCATCTACATCCACTACCGCCAGTTACCACACCATCGTGAGCGACTGGCCCTTTGGATGCTCATCGGCTCCTTCGTCCTCCTGCAAATGTGTTGGTGGGGAATAAACTACCTGCCATCAGCCCAAGGTTCAAGCGTACACACCTATAGTTTAAGCGAATAAACAACTATGAGAAAAACAAGCAGAGAACCGAATGAGCAGCGAGAGCAGAGCCAAGCTTGCTTGAACTATGCCGAGAGGCGAATGAGGAAGGCGAGTCGCCAAATGGATGCCGCCTTCGCATTGGAGGTATTGGATAAGGCTCCATACGTTACAGTTAGCATGACCAGACCCGATGGGAGTCCATACGGATTGCCCTTGTCGCTGGCTCGCACGGACGAAAGAACGTTCTATTTCCACTGTGCCTTGGAGGGTGACAAGCTGGACAGCATTCGCCACTGTCCGACAGTATTCCTATCGGCAGTTACCAAATGTGCACCTACAGTCGGCCCGAAAGATGGGAGCTTTACGCTACAATACAAGTCGGCTACAGCCGTAGGTAAGGCAGAGATAGTGACAGACCGTGAGGAGAAGGTAGCAGGTCTGAGAGCCATCTGCCAGCGTTTCCTTCCTCACCACATGAATGCTTTTGATGATGCCATTGCCCGTAGTCTTGAAAGAACGGCAGTGGTTAAGATTACCCTGACAGAACCTCCTGTAGGTAAGCGTAAACAGTATGATAAACAGGGCGAGGAAATGACGAACGAACGAGAGCAGAGCCAAACTCGTTTGAGCTCTGCCGAGTGAGGAGGAATTCGACGATAGTCAAATGAAATGGGGGCGAATAGAATGAACAGAATTGAGCGAGAGAAGCAGACTGTCTGCAAGATGATAGGACTTTATTGCCGCCATCATCTTCATCAGGACGCAATGTCGGATGAATACCAGCATCTGGCTGACTTTGCTTGTCGCCGTTTGGATCATTGTAAGTATGGTGAAAACAAGACTGCTTGCAAGGACTGCCCTACTCACTGTTATGCGCCTAAAGAGCGTGAGCAGATACGTGAGGTGATGCGCTGGGCAGGGCCAAGAATGATATGGTATGCCCCCAAGGATGCCATCTTACATATACTTAAAAAGTGAATTGAAAATAAGTAAACCTCTATCATACAAATAAATCAAAACTCCGACCTGCAGTGTTGCAAGCCGGAGCTCTTGGAATATATTAAAATTATAAGTCTATATTCCACGTTCTGCCCAGTCCCCTCGGTCAAGGTTGCGATAGCCGATGGCCTCGGCAATATGATGGCTCTGGACTTTTTCGGAACCTTCAAGGTCGGCAATGGTGCGGGCCACCTTGAGGATGCGGCTGTAGGCACGGGCAGATAGCTTCAGGCGTTCCATGGCCATGCGGAGCATATCGAGCGAGGCGGCGTCAGGCTCGGCAAACTCGTGGAGCATGCGCTCGGTCATCTGGGCGTTGCAATGGGGCCTACCCCCAGCCCCTCCTAAAGAGGAGGGGAGCTTTAAGGAGCTGAAACGCTCCGTCTGGATGTTACGGGCACGGATTACTCGCTCGCGAATGGCTGACGAGGGCTCGCCCGGCTGCATCTGACTAAGCTGGGCAAACGGCACGGCCTGTATCTCACAATGGATGTCGATACGGTCGAGCAGGGGGCCGCTGATCTTGTTCATGTAGCGCTGAATCTGGCCGGGCGTGCAGACGCAGTGGTGGGTGGGGTCGCCATAGTAACCGCAGGGACAGGGATTCATCGAGGCTACGAGCATGAACGAACAGGGGTACTCCACATTGTACTTGGCTCGGCTGATGGTGATGGTGCGGTCCTCTAACGGCTGGCGCAACACTTCAAGGACCGCACGCGACAGCTCTGGCATCTCGTCGAGGAACAAAACGCCGTTGTGGGCAAGCGAGATTTCGCCAGGCTGCGGATTGTTGCCGCCGCCGACAAGGGCTACCTGCGAAATGGTGTGATGAGGTGAGCGGAAGGGACGCTGGCTGATGAGACTGGTGTCGCGGCTCAACTTGCCCGCCACGCTGTGTATCTGCGTAGTCTCAAGACTCTCGCTGAGCGACAATGGCGGAAGGATGCTGGGCAGGCGCTTGGCCAGCATCGACTTGCCGCTTCCCGGCGGGCCTATCATGATGAGATTGTGACCGCCGGCGGCCGCTACCTCTAATGCACGCTTGACGCTTTCCTGACCGCGCACGTCGGCAAAGTCGACATCGTAGTGGCTCTGCTGCTCATAGAACTCGCGGCGAGTGTCAATGACGGTGGGCTGGAACTGCTGCGTACCTTGCAGGAACTGGATGACGTCGGTGATAGAATCCATGCCATAGACTTCCAGGTTGTTGACTACGGCGGCCTCCCTGACGTTGAACGACGGAACGATGAGCCCCCTGAACTTCTCGGCACGGGCCTTGATGGCAATGGGCAGTGCTCCCCTGACAGGCAGCAGACGCCCGTCGAGCCCCAGCTCGCCTACCAACATGTATTGCTCCAGACGGTCGGAGCCGATGCTGCCGTTGGCTGCAAGCACGGCAATGGCCAGGGGCAGGTCGTAGCCGCTGCCCTCCTTGCGGATGTCGGCCGGAGCCATGTTGATGGTGATTTCCGCGCTGGGAAAATACTCTCCTACGTTAGTAATGGCAGCACGAATACGGTCATAGCTTTCCTTCACGGCTGCGTCGGGCAGTCCGGTCAGATGCACCAGATTGCCCTTCATCAGATTGACCTCTACGGTGATGATGGTGGTCTCAAGCCCATTGACAGCCGCACTATATGTCTTTGCCAGCATAGTCGTTATAATCTTAAATCACTTCAGCAGTGCGGTGATTTTTTCTCTCAGTTGCGAAGAGGTGAGGTTGCGTGCCAGGATGTTTCCCTGACGATCGGTCAGGACGTTGGCTCCCATGGTGGCAAAGCCCAGCTGTGCCAGTACGGGCGACTGCCACATCTGGCCGTCGCAGATGTTTGGCCATGTGATGGTGTCGCGCTCCAGCGTGGCGCGTCCTTCGTCCTTGGAAGGATCCAGACAGATGGTGACCACGGAAAGACGCCCCTTGGACTCTTTCTGTTTGCGGTTCAGTAGCCGTAGGGTGTTCTGGGTATCGAAATTCCATGATGCCCAGACATAAATCACGTTGTAGTCGGCCTGCAAGGCGGAATTGTCGACGAGCTTGTTGTTGGTGTCGCGCACCGAGAAGCGGGGCAGCCGGCCCTTGCCGGCGGTGTTTTTCAGTTTCTCCAACTGGCTCATGAGGCGTCTGGCACGCCCGTTGCCAGGCTGCTTGGCCACTATGTCGGCCATCAGCCGGTAGGCGAGCTGGTAGTCAGGCTCTTCGCCCTGCAGGAAGAAGCGCTCGACGAGGAAGGTGGCTATGGCCGACTGCGGATGACTGCCGACGTAGTCCTGTGCCCGCTGGCGCTGCTGGGGTGGCGTCAGTTCGTTGATGTCCATCCTGAACGCCGTCATTTCCTCGTTGACCTCCTCGCCCTTGATCTCGGTCTCTCGCAAGTGCGAGGCATCGCCCTTCATGCTGAGCGACGTGCCGGGTGCCGCAAAGAGGGGCATCTCGGAGTAGTTGGGAAACATGAGCAGCAGCAGCGTGGTGTCGGTCATGACGCGTTGGTATTCAAAGCGACCATCGCGCACGTGAATGGTGTCCTTCTGCCCGTCTTCGGCATCGTAGATGTAGAACTCGGCCTGGTTCATGTTTTTGAAGCGGCCTTCCAGACGGAATCGGTCAGACTGCCCCCCGCAAGAGGCCAGCATGAGTGCGGGAATGATGAATAAAAGAACATGAGCGGGGAATTTGCTCCTGCCCGAGCCCGTGGCCCTGCGCAGATGGAAGGGAGTCAGCATCGGTCTCATGGCGGCAGTAAATTCCTCGCTCATTGTTGGTGGATAGTCTTGTTTACTTGGTTATCTTGGTCAGCTCCAGGTCCTTGGCGGCATAGTCTGCCAGCTTCGGATCCTTGGCCACGGCAGCCTTCAGGGCCTCCTTGGCATCGCTGATGTGACCCGTGCGTACACCGAGGATGGCGCGCAGGTAGTCGGTGATGGCATCGGCCTTCTCCACATACTTCAGCGTGACGGAAGCCTGCGAGTAATTCTTGTTCATGATCTGTGCCAGGGCGGCAGAGTTGGAGAACACCTTCTCGAAGTCCTGCTCGGCCTGTGCATACTTGCCCTGTGCCAGATGCAGGTTGCCCAGCACCTCGTTCAGTCCGTTGGCCTGGGGAGCCTTGCTGATGTAGTCCTCGGCCGTCTTGGTGTCGCCGTTGAGCAGTGCCAGCAGACCCATGTTGGCAATGGCCTCGGGCTGGTTCTTGTCCACGTTGAGTGCGTTCTGCAGCCATGTGGCGGCTTCGGCATAGTTGCCCTTGCAATACTCAACCACGGCAATGTTGTTGAAAGCACGTGCGTCGGTGGGGAAGTGCTGCGAGGTCTTCAGGTACATCTGCCTCATCTTGTCCAGGTCCTCATCATAGAGCGAGGCGCCATAGAGCATCTCCTCGATGGAGAGCTGATAGGGGTCGTTCTCCATGAGCTGCAGAATCTGGGTGTCGCTGCGTCCGATGAGCTGGTAGTTGATGGTCATGCGTGCGCGGCGCAGCTGGGGCAGGATGCCGTCGGCCAGTTCGCGGAAGGCGCTGGAGATGCTGCGAATCTGCTCCTCGCGCTCCTCGGGGTCCTTATACATAGACAGGACGCGCAGGATGACATCCTTGTCCTGGATGTCGCTGGCAGCCACCAGTTCCTGGAATCCCTCCCAGTCCTCGGCGGTGTACTTCATGTTCAGGCTGGCGTCGAGGTTGGCCTTCTTCATTTCCTGCTTCACGTAGTCGGCAGCCACGTCCTGGCGCTTGCCTGCCAGGCACTCGTTGACCTGATAGCCGCCATCGGGCGAAGCGTATGCCGACACCTCAATGTTCTCGAGAGCCTTGGACTCCTGGTCCTTGACAATTTCGCTGAGCAGGCGCACAAACTCCTGCACGGAGTTGTTCTGCAGCTCGCTCTTGCGCAGCTGGGCCTGACCGATGAGGAACTTCACGTTGGCCTCCTGCTTCTTCTCGGACACGCGCTGGAAGCCGTCGGGTGCCAGTGCGGGCTGTGCCGATGCCAGTGTGCGGCGGTAGAGCTCGCTCGTGGCCAGTGTGCCGTCGGCAATCTTTACCGAGGGAATCCACTTGAACTTGCTGCCCATGCGGGCGCTGAAGGTCATGTAGAGCTCGCTCTTCTGCATGTCGGGCACATAGGGGAAGCTCGACTTCATGGTGTAGCGTCCACCCAGCAGATAGGAGATGGTCTGTCCGTTGCCATGCACCTTCTCGCCCTGGAACACAGCTGTTTCGCCCTGCACCTTCTGCTTTCCCTGTGCAGTCTGGTAGCGCAGTTCGGGCGTGACCTTGATGACGGCCTTCTTCTTCATGTATTTCTCGGGAAACATGCCACTGATGGTCACGGGCACCTGGCCGGCCTGGGTCTCAAGCGGCTTGGGCGTTGCACTGAAATTATCGGCTGAAAGTGCTCCCAGCTTACTGGAGCACGAAGCCAGCAGCATGGCAGCTGCGGGCAGTAAAAGAATCAGTTTTTTTTGCATAACGTTATGAAATTATTTGTCTTGTCATTTGATGATCCATGGAAAAGCGTGCAAAGGTAATCATAAAAAACCTATCGCACTTCCATGTAAGGCTTTTTTTTGTTTTATTTAACCGAAAAGGGGCGCATTACCCCGCCCCATCGGCCATCAGACACGCTGGCGTGTGCCCATGCGTGCCTCGACCACGTTGACCACATAGTCGCCCAGCTTTTCACACTCATTCACCAGATCCATATAGACAGTGCCTTCGGCGTAGGTGTATTCGTGGTTGTTGACCGAGTTGATGTTCTGCGACTTGAGCTGGTTGCGATAGTTGTTGATTTCGTTCTCGATATTGAACGTCTTGTTCACGTCGAACGACTCCTTGCGTCCCTGCATCAGCTGGTTCATCTGCGACAGGGCATTGTCGGCCAGCCCCATCATCTGGTGCAAGTGGCTGTACTGCTGCTCGTTGAAGTGGTCCTGCCTGGCAGCGAACTTGCGGTTGATGGTGCGACCCATGTTGTAGCAGGCATCGCCAATAGACTCCAGTTCTGAAATCTCGCGGAGCATGGCACGGATCTTGCCCTTGGTATCGTCGCTGAGGTGGGCATCGCTCACGTTCTCCAGGTACTTGGCAATCTCGAGCTCCATGTTGTCGCTGATGCTCTCGTATTTCTCAATGCGTGTGAAGAGCTTCACAAACTCCTGCTCGCTCTTGTCGTTCTTCTGGCTGTTCTTCGTAGAAGAGAGGTCGAGCAGCTCCTGCACCATGCCGAACATGCGGTGCATGCGCTCAGAGAACGACTGTATCTCTTTCTGGGCCTCGAGCACCGAGAGCTCGGGGGTCTTCATGAAGCCAGCCGTAATGAAGTGCAGGCGGAAGTCCTCTTCCTCGTCCTGCTTCTTGGGTTTGATGACCCAGCATACGAACTTCTCAATCTGCGGAATGAACCAGATGAGGATGGCCGCGTTGATGACGTTGAAGCAGGTGTGGAAGGCCGCCAGCGTGATGGTGAGCTTCTGTGCAATGGGCGTGTTGGCAATGTCGACTCCCATGACCGATGCGCCCGTTCCCACGACGCTGTTGATGACAAAGTCGATGAACGGACGGAAGATGACGAGTATCCACAACACGCCGAACACGTTGAAGAACATGTGGGCCAGTGCGGCACGGCGTGCCTGCGTGTTGGCCGACATGGCAGCCAGGTTCGATGTGATGGTGGTTCCGATGTTCTCGCCGAGCACCAGGGCAATGCCCTGATAGATGGGCAGGGCACCGCTCGAGCACAGGATCATGGTGATGGCCATGACCGCTGCCGACGACTGGACGCAGAACGTGAGCACGCCGCCCAGCAGCAGGAACGTGATGGTGGTGAGGAACGATTCGGGGTCGAACGACGCAAAGAAGTTGATCACTGCCTGGTTGTTGCCCAGATCCATCTCCTGCCCGGTAATGCGCAAGGTGCCCAGACCGAGCAACAGGAAGGAAAGACCGAAGAGGAAGTCGCCGATGAAACGGTACTTCTTCATGTAGATGAGGATGATGCCGAGGAAAAATGCCGGGTAGATGGCGTCAGTAATGTTGAACGACATGCCCGCCGCCATGATCCAGGCCGTGAGCGTGGTTCCGATGTTGGCACCCATAATCACCGAGATGGCCTGTGCCAGCGTGAGCAGGCCCGCGTTCACGAACGACACGGTCATCACCGTCGTGGCTGTTGAAGACTGGACCGAGGCCGTGACAAACGTACCCGTGAGCAAACCGGTAAAACGGTTGGTGGTCATAGCTCCCAAGGCGTGGCGCAATTGCGGTCCCGCCATCTTCTGCAAGGCGTCGCTCATCGATTTCATACCGAACATGAGCAGGGCGAGCGAGCCGAGGAGTTTGAAAATCACTAACATAAATATTGTCTTTTGAAATCGTTAAGACACAAGAAAGCTTTCTCGGTTGCAAAATTATCGAAATTATTTCAAATTACAAAGTGATTTTCATTTTTTATTCGTACTTTTGCCGACGAATAACCATACAAACGCCAAATACTAACCTTTTAAAGCAAATTATCATGGCAGAGAAGACTATCAGCATACGCTGCAAGAACAACGGCAAGGAGATGAACGTGCCCATGGGGTGCAATCTTGAGGACGTATTCCAGCAGACAGGAATCACGATGGCACACGGCCCCGTCTGCGCCCATGTGAACAACAAGGTCGAGGGCATGCACTTCCGCATCTACAAGCCCAAGAGCATCCAGTTTCTTGACATCACTTCGCCCAGCGGCCTCCGCACCTATACACGAACGCTGTTCTTCGTGCTCTGCAAGGCCGCCCATGAACTGTTCCCGGAATGCAAGGTCACTATCGACATCCCCGTGAGCAACGGCTACTATGTCGACCTGCAGATAGGCCGCCCCGTGACCATTGAGGATGCCGGCAACATTCGCCGCCGCATGCAGCAGATCATAGCCGACGCCATGCCCATACGCCGCCACGAGATCACCACCGCCGAGGCCGTGGAAATGTTCGAGCGGCTCGGCACCTGGTCGAAGGTGAAGCTGCTGCGCTCGCAGGGAGCACTCTACACCACCGTCTACGAAATCGACGGCTACTACGACTACTACTACGGAGCCATGCTCACCAACACCTCGCAGCTCTACCTTTTCGGACTGGAGAAGTACTACGACGGGCTGCTCCTGCGCATCCCCTCGTCCGAGCACCCCGACGAGCTGGGCGAGATGGTGCCGCAGGACAAGATGTTCAACGTCTTCAAGGAGCACCACTGGCGGCAGGACGTGCTGAAGTTGCGCACCATAGGCGACCTGAACGAGGTCATCGACACCGGGCGCAGCCCGTTGCTCATCCAGGTGAGCGAGGCCCTGCAGGAAAAGCTGATTGCGCGGATTGCCGAGACCATCACCGCGCGTTGCCGCAGAACAGGCTCCACCGGCACGTTCGGCGACGATGCTGTGCGCATGGTGCTCATTGCCGGACCGTCGTCATCGGGAAAGACCACCACGTGCAAGCGCCTCTCGGTGCAGCTGCTCACCAATGGCATCATCCCGGTGCCCATCTCGCTCGACGACTATTTCCTGGACCGTGACAAGACTCCGCGCGATGCCTCGGGCGACTATGACTTTGAGAGCATCCATGCACTGAACATCCCGTTGCTCAACGAACAGCTGCAGGCACTCTTCAGGGGCGACGAGGTCGAGCTGCCACGCTACGACTTCCCTTCGGGAAAGAGCGTGAGCAGCGGCAGGCGCCTGCGCCTGCACAGCGACGAAGTGCTCGTGGTCGAGGGCATCCATGCCCTGAACCCTGAGCTCACGGCTCAGATTCCCGACAGCCAGAAGTTCCGCGTCTATGCCTCAGCACTCACCACGCTGCTTTTAGACAATCACAACTATATACCCACGACAGACAACCGGCTGCTGCGCCGCATCATCCGCGACTATAAGTACCGCGGCGTCTCGGCCCAGGAAACCATCCGCCGCTGGCCCAGCGTGCGCCGGGGCGAAAACAAGTGGATATTCCCCTATCAGGAAAAGGCCGACCAGATGTTCAACACCGCCATGCTCTTCGAGCTGGCCGTCATCAAGAAGCAGGCCGAACCCCTGCTGGAGCAGGTGCCGGAGAACTGCGTGGAGTATGCCGAGGCCTATCGCCTGCGCAAGTTCCTGAGCTACATCCACCCCATTCCCGAGGAGCAGATACCGCCCACCTCGCTGCTGCGCGAGTTCCTCGGAGGCTCGTCGTTCAGCTACTGACAGACGGTAATAAAGTAATTCAACTTTCTCAATTTAGAATTAAGAAGGATAAAGAAAAAGACACAATGAAAAAAATAATCTTTGGCGTACTGATGGCCATGATGGCATCTGGCGCTGTGGCACAAAACAAGTCGTGGACGGCCGACAATGGCAACGGCACGTTTACCAATCCCCTGTTCTACGACGAATTCTCCGATCCCGATGTCATTCGCGTGGGCGATGACTACTACCTCGCCGGAACGACGATGCACGCGGTGCCCGGACTGGTTATTCTCCACTCCAAGGACTTGGTGAACTGGGAGCTTGCCTCTTACTGCTTCGACCGCTTCGACTTCCCTGAGGATAGGTTTGCTCTCCGCAACCATCAGGAGATCTACGGCCAGGGCATCTGGGCACCCTGCATCCGCTACGCCAACGGGCAGTTCTATGTCTTTTCCAACATCAACGGCAAGGGTCTGCAATGCTATACGGCGAAGGACATCAAAGGTCCGTGGACGCACCACAATATGCAGGGAAATATCTACGACCTCGGCGTGCTCTTCGATGACGATGGTAAAATCTACGCCATCCATAAGTACGGTGAGGTGCATTGTACGGAACTGAAGCCCGACATGAGCGGTCCCGTCGAGGGCAGCGACCGCGTGATCATCCCCGAGGGCAACGGCATCGGCGAGGGGCACCATATCTATAAAATTGACGGTATGTACTACCTCATCTCTACCGACTACTCGCCTAATGGCCGTACAGTCTGTTCGCGCTCGAAGAGCATCTGGGGACCTTACGAGACGCGCGTCATTGAGGCCGACGAGACCTACGGCTATCACGGTGTGGGCCGCACGATGGTGCCGCGCGGCACGAAGTACCGCATCGGCGAGGACGGCACGAAGTTCGGCGTCGACCCTGCCAGCCCCGACGCTACGGGTTGCGACAACGCCCACCAGGGTGGCATCGTGCAGGCGAAGGACGGCACGTGGTGGGCACTCTTCATGCAGGACTTCCACTCCATTGGCCGCACCGTCTGCCTGATGCCGATGACGTGGGAGGATGGCTGGCCGATGGTGGGACTGAAAGGCAACTTGGGACGTGCGCCCCGCACGTGGTTCAAGCCCGACACCAAGCTGGGCTGCTACAGCATAGGCGAGGAGCCGCAGCCCATGCGGGCACCCTACGACCGCTCGGACAACTTCAATGGAAAAACGCTGAAGCCCGTGTGGCAATGGAACCACAATCCCAATGACAAGCTGTGGAGCCTGAAGGGCGGAAAGCTGCGCATCCAGTCGCAGCCCTCGGAGCAGCTGATGTGGGCCCGCAACACGCTGACGCAGCGCGTCATCGGGCCGAAGAGCATCACTACTGTCGAGCTCTACACCAAGGGCATGAAGGATGGCGACATCTGCGGTCTCGGCAACATCAACGTGCCCTGCTCGTGGATTGGCGTAAGCCTCCCCCCAACCCCCTCCAAGGGGAGGGGGAGTGTCTATACACTCCGCTGTTATGAGCAGATGACCAACGACACCGCCTCTGTGCCCGTTGATTTGGTCAATGGGATAATCTGGCTCCGCTGCATCGGCGACTACGACAACAACCAGGCTCAGTACGCCTATTCAACGGACGGCGTGAACTTCCAGACGCTGGGCCGTATGATGCCCCTGACCTATCAGCTCATCACCTTCCAGGGCTCGCGCCACGCCCTATTCGCCTTCAACGTGAATGGCAAGCAGGGCGGCTATGCCGAGTTCGATAACTTCACTGTCGAGGAGCCTTGCGCCGACCGCTCACAGAACATTCCTTACGGCAAGACTATTCGCATCATCAACAAGGCGACGGGCCGTCCGGCCATCGCCCTGAAACATGGTATGCTCCACGACACCCATGCTGGCGATAAGAGCGAGCTGACGCAGTTCAAGGTCATCGACCGCGGACAAGGAATGGTTTCGCTGATGTGTGCCGACGGCCGTTTCATAAAGGTTTACGGCGACGGCCTGCCCGGCGACGTGCGATTCATCCCCGCTACGAAGGCTGGTAGCGACAAAGTGAAGACCTCTGATGAGATTTACAGCGAGGTGTTCCTCTGGCAGGACTTCCTCGACCACGACTTCATGCTCCTTTCACTGAAGAACCACAAGTACCTGGGTAAGAGTCCCACCACGGGCAGCCCCTATTCCTGGGACTTCACCGGTCCTGACCCCGCCCGCCGCAACGGTTCGGTGCTGATGTGGGAGGAAGTGGGCGATACCAATAATCGCAATATATTGGGATTGTATACCAATTATAATCTTATTGAGTAATAAGAAGCTTAAAATATCATTTTATTGTGATTTTTGCTTTGTAATTGAAGATTTATTGATAACTTTGCATCAAAATCGCAACATACTGAGATTATGACGCAGCAAGAAATTGGAAATGCCATCAAGGAAAGGCGGAAGAAACTCGGAATCAACCAACAGACGTTGGCTGACTTAGCGAGTGTGGCTGTCAATACCGTTGTGGTAATTGAACGAGGCAAGGGAAACCCCCAGTTGGGAACCCTGTTGACAATTCTCGACACATTAGGGCTTCGCATTAATATTGACATGAAGCAATTGGAATATGAGACAATGTAAAGTTTACGTTCATGATTCAGAAGCTGGCATACTTCAAGAAACAGATGCCAGAGAATACGTGTTCACCTATGACGAGAATTATCATGGCGAGCCTGTATGTCTGTCCATGCCTGTACAGAAAGAACCATATCGCTCCTATCATCTTTTCCCTTATTTCTTCAATATGCTATCGGAAGGTTCCAACCGTCAGGTACAATCAATGTTGCTTCATATCGACGAAAACGATGACTTCGGTATTATGCTTGCTACTGCTCAGCATGACACCATAGGAGCAGTAACCGTAAAACCGATTTGAACATGATAGAACTTAGCGTTTGCCCTTCTACCTTGCAGGAAGGCTTTGCCACCTATTCCCCTGCAGCCCGAAAACAACTGTTTGACGGGAAAGAAGTTTCTCATGTGCTGGATTTTGGCAGTCCCAACAATGACAGTGCCGACAAGGAAGCCTATCTGAGAAATGTGGGACGCATCTCGCTTTCTGGTGTGCAGCCCAAGGCAAGTTTGGTGATGAATGAAGAAGGACGCTTGGTGAAGCCAGCCGAGGACGAACGGGGCACATTCATCTTAAAACCTGCTCCTTCGTCATATGCCTTGCTCGACCGCAAGTATTGTCCTGCAAATGAACATCTGACCATGCAGTTGGCTTCACAAGTTTATCATATAAACACTGCTGCCAACGCCCTTTGCTTTTTCCGAGACGGGGAAGCGGCCTATCTTTGCCGACGCTTTGATGTCGGTCCAAACGGACAGAAATACAGTCAGGAGGATTTTGCTTCTCTTGCCGGACTAACCAATGCCAATGGTGGCAGCGACTACAAATACAATAATCTGAGTTATGAGGAGTGCGCCGACATCATCCGCAAATACGTCAAAGCTGCTCCCGTAGAAATCTTGAAGTTCTTCCGCATCGTTGTGTTCAATTATCTCACACTGAATGACGATGCCCACCTGAAGAACTTCTCACTCGTCAATCGTGGTGATGGAGAATATCACCTTGCTCCAGCATACGACCTCATTAATACCAGTCTGCATCTGAGGGTGCCACGCATCTTCGCTCTTGATAAAGGGCTGTTCAAGGAGGGTATGCAGTTATCCGATACAAGAACAGTCGGACGCAAAGACTTTGAGGAGTTTGGCAGTCGCATTGGTATGACTGCAAGATTAGTGAAACGAGAATTGGACTTCTTTACTACAGAACATTCTTTGGCAAAAGAACTGATTGACCATTCTTTCTTGTCCGATTCTTTGAAAAGAAGCTATTGGCTTTCGTACAACTACCGACGGACAACATTGACTTTTGCCTAATCTCCTCGCCTGATAAACGCAACCGACATCAACTCACGCATCATTTTATTCGTTTTTCGGCAAAACATGCGGCGATGTAATATTTATGGCCATTTCTTTTTGTGTTTTCAATGCTAATTCGTAACTTTGCACCATGATTGCGACATAATATCATTATTGCAATGATAGAGCCGACACGCGAACTGACAATGTCAATTGGCAAACGGCTGTGAGAGATAATAAACATGTAGAACCATTTAAAACCAATTAATAAGAAACAGACAGAAACCGAAGACAGCAGCGAAACGCTCGCACAGAGGGGGCCTTGCGTGGCTTGGCCACTGACTCCCACAGAGAATCAACAATCTAACAATTATTAACCGCGACGTTTCTGCTCCGACTTACTTTTTAGGTTCTACTGGATTTAGTGTGAGTTAACATTTCCATTCGTTAAAGTGTTTAACAGTTGAGTATGCATACAAACCAAATATTCTTCGTACCTTTGCAGTCGTATGGCAAAGAGTACAGACGAGATAC
>Ga0247611_10000948_pt1 | contig 54896 bp, 43 predicted proteins | sample 177DNAGHGhighgp2_FD_192422 | JGI IMG/M metagenome (GOLD analysis project Ga0247611, IMG submission 192422) | Sheep rumen microbial communities from Palmerston North, Manawatu-Wanganui, New Zealand - 1770 DNA GHGhigh gp2 | ecosystem: Host-associated > Mammals > Digestive system > Stomach > Rumen... | reverse complement strand
ATCCGTCAAATCGAAATCTTCTTCATCCGGACGCGGCACATTGTTAGCTCCATACGCAGAGACAGAAGCGGCGTTGACACAAGGGTTGCTATTGAGCGGAATGAACGACACCTTACCGCCGAACAAGGGTCTATCACCTTCCGCCGAATGACCTATGTTTCGGGAAGGGTTGATGAAGACAGGGTATGTAGCGGCATTGCGATTGGTGCGGGTGAGGATACATTGATTATATTTCTCCGCCGGCATTGCTAATTTCAGAGGATGGTTCGCCGCATCCGGCATTCCTGTAGGCAACACACCCGCTATAGAAGGAATGGTGAAATCGCTCTTGAAGAAACCACGCGGCTGAGTAGCATCGGCACTATGCAGTTGGATATCAGCATCGAACATATTATACGTACCGAACACATAGTTCTGCGTTGACGCATCTACAGAAAGCGGGGTGTTTGCAGCCAACGTGGAGCGGTCATTCAATACCTCAGTACCATTGCAATAGATGAGCGAGTTATCCACGCGGATGTAACCATTGTAATATAAAGGTGTACCATACTTCCACCATTTATCATCTGATTGAAGCGGATAGCCGACATTATTGACAATATCGCAATGGTCAATATCAATGAATGCACGGCCGTTTGCGGTGATGACACCGTTGTTCCCCGATGCGTAATCCGCTGTATTATTGCGGATAATACAGTTGACCACCTTCAATTCGGCATAACTTAATGCATTGACAGAGTTTCTGTTATCACCGGTAACATAGATAGCAGCACCTTTCGGCGCGGAGTTATTCGCGAGGCGGCAGTTACGCAACTCATTGCCCACCATGTCTATACGTTTAGCTCTATCGGTGATCTCATTGCTTACCAGCACCCCGCCACCAGCCTGTACCGCGCGAGTGCCCGACAAATTATGAGCATTACCGTTGAGAAGCTGGAATCCATCGACGATCGTATATTCGGCGTTGACATACGTCAGCACATGGGCGGAGTTGTTCGCATAAGCCACCTCGCCTTTCTCATCCGTGATATTGGCGGTAATGACCGTAGGATGATTCAGAGGGTTGCGTCCCTCCGTATCCGTGCCGGTCAGGGTCTTCGGATAACCGCCGTAGAGACGCATGTGCGACAACGTACGTATAGAAGCGGTACGCATATTTTTCCCGAGGTAGTTATTCGGTCCGGCAGTACTCTGTTCGCCTTCCTTGACCAGCATCTGGACGTAATCATAATCCTCGTAGGCAGTAGGATTCCCCTCACTATCCCATGCCGAAGGCAGATGATAGTGCGCACGACTACCTATCGCGCTACCCGGTGTCTCCACCAGATATGTGCGATAGTACATCAGCGCATCGCCGATCGAGTGCAGCGGGGCATCCCAGCTATCTCCTGAATGGTCGGGTACAAGAAAACGTCCTTCCCCATCGAAATCCCCTTCATGGCTCAAATCCACAAAGACCGTAGGAATGGGCGTAGCATCTTTTCTGCCCTCCAATCCCTGCGGGGCGATCAGTGCATGACGCATGTTATCCGGCTTGCGCACCAACGCACCCAGCGTCGAAGCCGGCTCGTACGGGTTCGATACGACGCCATAGTCCGTATGGGCATGGATCAGCCACTCAGGAGGATCCACCATCGCCGGAGACCATTGTACACCCTTCTGATCCAGATAGGAGTGAGAAGTCAAGTGCCAGATACGCGGACCGGGATACTGCACCGGATAGAGGTGTTTGAACACACCGGCGCCGTAGATACCTGCCGACGTATTAACCGAATCCCAGTTCAGAGGCACGACCGTAGGGCTGAAGAAACAGGGGAAGTTATCCGAACCGCCTTCCGTCGGCATGTTATGCTTGTCCAGCGAATAAACCGCCTCCTTGCTCACACCCGTCCAGTCCGTGATATCGTGGTTCATGAACGCCGTGTGATAGACGAAGGTCTCGTAGCTCGCTATACCTTTCTTCTGACGCACGGAAGCAAACTGAATATCGTTGTTGACGTCGCAGCGGTTACCCCAGATGACGGAGTTGAAGATCTGACCGCAGTTGCGGACATAGATACCGCCGGTACGTCCGTGACGGCGACCGTAATAGGTCACGTCCAGACCCATACAATGGTTAGCCGTTACCGTACAGTGGTTCACCGTTCCGCCTTCCGCCAGATAGATACCGGCGCCTTCGGCGTTCGTCGTGTTATTGTTAACCACACATGCTGTCGCGTGCGGGGAATAGTTACTGATGTCATCAATAGTGGGCTCGCCAGTAGCAGGATAGTCCTCCGGCACGTGGCTGATGAAGATACCGCCGCCGCATCGCGACGCACAAGAGGTGATCTGGCAATGACCTACGGAACCTTCATGGTCGATACATACACCGCCGCCGTAACCTTGATATACACCGATACCTGCGGACTGGCAGGCCTGAATCAAACAGAACTCGATCGTACCGCCGCCATCCGCATAGATACCGCCGCCTCGCATGTTCGCCGAGCAGCGCTCCACGATACAGCCACGCATGCTGGAGTTACCAACCATATACACGCCGCCGCCGTAGCCTGTATGCTCACGGAGGTTGATATTACGGCTGGAGGCGTTACCCGACGAGATGACGCAGCCGTCTATCGATGCCGGATTTTTCAAAGGTTTATAGTGATTCTTCAACTGATCGTCTGTTGTCGGCCAGATGCCGTTGGTCGCGAACCATACCACATGGTACGAACTGGCGGCATACGCCGTCGTGTATTTACCGCGGATGGAATCGAAGACAAAAGTAGGAGGCGTAGAGGAGTGGTTTCCCGAGAGAATTGTCTTGTACCGGAAATCCCATTGAGAAGCAATCTCCGTACCGGAGACGGTACCGATACCCGACTGATCCGCCCAGTTCTCCTCACAGGTTTTGCCGTTCGACATCATACGCAGACCCGGACGACTCTCCGGATCAGCCGCGTTAAATCCGCCATAGACGTGAATACCGCTGTAGATCTTGAACGAGGTATTCAACATAGAACCGCCGGAAGTCTCCGTGGACTCCGTCGGCACATAGGTGCCCGCTGCGATATAGACCGAACCGGAAGTAAGGTGGTTATCAGCCAGATATTCCTTGAGGTCGTTGATAGCGTCCTGGACACGGTTCTTGGCGTTCGCCCACGACTTACCGTCATTACCGTACGCGCCGTTAGGGTGCACATAACGGATTGTATCCACCGCCTGCGCATGCGCGAATGCGCACACACATGCGAACATTAGTAATAATATGTAGCGTTTAGTTTTCAATAATCTATTGTTTTGGTATCTGTACCGTTAGGGAGCTCGATGTCAATATTAAAATTCGCTCTGAGCCACGGTACAAACGGGTCGGTTGTATTCACCTTCATGTATATCGTCGGGCGGTAATTGTTACCGCTGTCGTTTGTTTCCATCTCCATCTGCAGCGGGAAATAGCCGGTCTTGCCGGTTGTGGTGTACGGGATGGTATAGAAATAATACCGTCCTTCCCACCACTGTCCGACGGCATTGCTGCCTATAATTGTTATCTCTGCACCTGCATCCAAAGGAGCACCAGAGCTATTCTCCATCGGCTTAAAACAATACGCGTTGCCATTAAACAGGTTCTTCGCTTTCATCTTCGTCAGCCGCAAATCACTACTTGCCGTCTTCCACGTGATATCTACCTTTGCTGCTATATGGTAGAGGAGCAGATTGACGACAGGAACGCGTTGAAACTTAGAACTAAACGAGCCATAATATTCCCCATTATATAGCAACGCCTCCGGTGTGGTGTATATGTTTTGCAAGTTATCTTGTATGCTTGCTGTGTTGAACGTCAAAGTTAGAGTCTGCTCTAAATTTGTAATATTACTTTTGTCAAAAGTTCTATTAAACGTCAGCTCTACCGCAGATGCAATAGCATAGACACGTCCGTCAAACTTATCGCCCGCAGATAGAAGCAAGTCTATCTCTTTATCAAAACGATAAATAGAGTCTTGATAAGTAGGTAAGAAACTATTATATCGTGTCAAAATCCAGTCCTCGTTTTGCAAAGTCTGCTTTTGCATTTCCCATACTGACCACGTTTCATCATTGTTCTGCTTAACGACAATAAAATAGAGGTGATTCGGGAAGAGGAATTCCTCCTTTGTGCCGGGATCGCCCATCGCACGTCTGTGGGCCGGAGCAGCATTTGGATGTATCTCATTGGCAGGTATGCATATAGACACAGGCAACTTTATCTTTTGTGCCGGTTCGTCCGTGTTACAGCCTGTCCAAAGGAACAGAAGCAACAGGAGTAATATGTCTATATATCGTTTCAAGTCCTCTTAAATCCCAATATCGTAGTTGCTGCCTTCTTTCCAATCCAAAGTAACGGTAGCACCCACTTCTGTGTTTTCTACCACAAGAAGCGAGCCGTCATCTTGCAGTTGGCATTTGATGATCTCCAGCGTGCCGGCTTTCAGCGCATAGGGGATTGAAAGCACGGTCTCTGTGATCTTACCGTCCGGCATCGAGGCATAGAAGCTTACCTTCCATAAGGCATTATCTTCTGCCAGCTGGCTTTCCACTTTCCGCTTTGCACTCTCCGCTTTTGGAGCATCCGGTGAGGGCATCGCTATCGTGGCATAGCAGCGATTGATCAATTGGTCGAAGCGAACCGGACGTGAGCCTGTATAACTGAACGTACTGTCGTTGATGTTAAAGCTCGTTGCCGTTCCGTTGAGCACGACGTTGCGTACAGTTGGGATCGTCGAACCGTCTGCCGTCAGCACCAACGCTACGCCGCAACTGACCATGTACAAGTGCACATTAAACGTCAGATCGCTGTCTTTGTCCGCCATATACATCGGCAGACGTGCCGTGTAGAAAGCGGTGTTGTGTGAGTCGAGGGTGTCGTAGTCATGCTGTGTAATACGCATCGAGTTGGCGTACTGACCACCCATCAGACTCACGTTTTTGTTTTCTGTGATATTTACCACCGCCAGGTGCTGGTAGTCTTTACGCGGGATGTAGAGCGTATAACTCTTTTGACTGGCATTGATGGTATCGCTTTTGTGTTCTAATAGTTCGCCGTCTCCATCCAAGGAGAAGAAACTCATATCCAGATCATGCGCCGTACCTGAGAAGAAAGGCTTAGACCAAGCTTTCAGCGCATCGGCTATAGGTTTATCTGTTTCCGACGAGATTCGCTCATCAATCTGCATCTGCACCTCGGTCACGAGTCGCAGTTCATAATTGATGTTAGCATCGACGCCGCACACCGACAGGTCATCATCGATCAGATGACAACCTGCCGTGGCGACAGCGATTAGAAGTAATATGGTTTGTCTCAGTCTCAAACCGTATAGGGAAGATTAGTCGAAGTTAACCGTGTAATTATGACCACTCTTCCAGTCCAAGTTAACCGAGAAGCCGAGCTCCAACTGCGGGGTACGCAAGTCAGGAATCGTGTTATAGGCCTTCTTGAGGTTGAGCAAGGTCAACTTAGCCGTGGTCGTGTAGTCCTGCTTGAAGACATGACCACTGGTCTCAGTAGCAACCGCAGCCGGCAGCTTCGCAATAACGTAGAACTTACTGCCCTTCGGAATGAGTTGATTGTTGATACCATAGAAGTCAGCCTTGTCGTTTTCCATCTCGACAGCGATCATCACATCAGAAGTACCGTTCTCAAGAACGAGAGTCGAGTTCGTCGGAGAATAAGCATCACCGTTCTTCTCTGCAGTACCAATAGTTGTCTCGTTATCGTAGATAGTAAATTCAGTACCGCCATTTGTCGTGAAGTCATATTTCACTTGTTGCTGACCACCTACAAGAACTGCCGTTACAGGGAAACCACTTGCAGTACAATCGACATCAGTTGCAGCTCCCTCTACTACATCACTGTTATCAGCCATTGCGGAAGATGCCAAACGAACGGCAACATCCAAACGTGCAACAGCATATTGGATAGAGTCCTTTACAGCCACAGCACGCGTACGGGAACTAACGGATGTACCATCATTGTGAGCCGTTAAGATCGCAGAATAGGTAGAACCGCTCTCGTACATAGACTTCTTCGAAGAATTAGAGGTCTTAATCTGTGAGTTGACATAGTACCATAATTGAGAAGGATAAACGTATCTATTTAGAGGAGCGCAGTTAGAATAATCACCCTTTTCGAACTTATTATTAGTCGAATTCCACTTTGTGGTTACTGAACCTTCAGGCAGACCATATTTTTGCGGGAAGCCAAGCACATCGTCTTTAAGCGTTACTTCGCTGGTTGTCGGGTCTACGGATTTTGCTCCATTTTCGATAGCCGTCTTTATGGCAGTAGCAATAGTAGAGGATACCGGTTTGAAAGACTTATACAAGTCAGTCATGATACGTGCAACCTCAAATGATGAAAGAGCGTGGTTGGTGAGCAACGAGTCACGCATTCTTTTGAGAGCCTCATTGTCCGATGTTGTGTATTCAGACCAAGCTTTAACACCATCTGTTGCATTGGCAACATTGGTCAGATATGCCATAAGCTTTCCGCCTGTTCCTGCTGCGAGATAGAAAGAATCCGGATCGGTATTGATTTGCTCTAAATCAAAGTGGATATCTTCTAACTCATAAGAGTCAGCATCCAGACCGGTGGCATTAAGCGAACCGACTTCAAACTTTGTTCCGGAGGCCATAGACTTAGCATAAAACAAGAACGATGCTGTAGAGACCGGAATAGGTACATCTTCAAATACTTTAGCATTAGAAGCTGAGTTTAAAGTTCCTGAACTACCGGTGGGGGCAATTCCGGCTGCTAAATTAATGTTTTTACCAATACGTTTATCACCGGTAGTGATAGCACGCTGTTTGTCATAAGGAATAAGGATGATACCTTCCATTCCTTGGAAATCCGAAAGGCCTGCCTTTTGTACCGTGGTACCAGGCATGCGGTTAGCACCGCTTTTGAGCTGTGTGGGGAGCGCGATGGTAAATTCTGTCTTTACCTCCGGCATCTGCGCTTTCGGCTCGTTGCTGTCGTTCTTGTTACATGAACCAAGAACGAATGCGCTTGTCAGCATAGCTGCGCAAGCCAAAAATGTCATTTTTCTCATAAACTTTAACATTTTAAGTTAATAAAGAGGGTTAATTAGTTGTTGTCTATTTTGGGTTAAACAATGTTTGTCACTTTCTTTCTACGTAGATCGTGATGCAACCTAAGTTACGCATGATCGGGCGGAGCTCATCGCGCATATAGCGGTAGGTGTTACCGTCATGCAGCGCCTTGATCTGCCGCTCGCGGGCATCGAAGTCCGGTTCGTTCTCGATGATCTGCAGTACCTCGTCCCGTCCTTCGAACTCAACCGTCTGCAGGTCCTCCCGGAGTTTGATCCAGCTCTCGCCACCGTTCGTTACCTCGAACACGCTATCCGGCAGATGGTACGCGCGCTGTATATAGGATTTGATTGCCTGCGCGCGGTAGCCCGCCAGACGTTCGTTATACCGCAGACGTCCGTCGAACGATGCCAGACCCTCTATCTCAATACGCGCTACGTACAGCGTCGTGTCGGCCTTTACACGCTCCAGAACACGATGGATGCTGTCCATATGTTGCTCGTTGTCGATGAACGAACGATCCATCTTCGCCACATCCACCTCGAAGAAGATGAACATACTCCGCGGAGCTACGCTGAGCATCGTGTTGAACTGCTTTTGCTGCGCCTCGCTGATCGTAGGTTCGAACTTAGGCACAACAGCCATTGCCCATTTGGGCTCCGGCAGATAGCGCTTCGAGTTAAGCGGTAAGACAGGCTCGTATTTCGGCTTCACGACAGCCGACTTGCTCTTCTTAGCCGGAGCAGTCTGCGCGATAGCTTGTTCTGCCGGTGCCTCGCTCGGACTGCTGATCGTGTCTTGCGGCTCCGGCATCTCCAGTTTCTCGCAGTCGCAGCGGCGTGCTGTGAACGATGCCTCGTCGCCACCTAACGGTACCGAGAGGTTCACGCCTAACTTCGGCAGCAGCAACCACCGACCGCCGTCCTCTTTCTTCGTACCGCAGTGCTTGCACTCGAACTGCGAGTACCAACTGTATCCGGCTTCGATACCGCCCTCTAACTCGATACTGAAATGCGGACTGATGGCGAAATGCCAACCGTAGCTCACACCCGCCATCACGGCATCACCCTGATAACGACTCTCCTTGACCTGCGGATACATCCACGCGATGGGATAGGCGTCACCGGCAACGTTATAATGGGCATATGCGGCGTTGAACGACAGGAAGCCGCGATTGAACACATGGCAGAACCAATAGCGCGGCGCTATCCATGCCGATACATGACGCCATTTTGGGAAGACCTTATCGTCCAAGGGGAAGGGGTTAAAGCCCGCGCCGACCTCCAGACTCCATTTGTCCGTCAGGCGGAACTCCAACTCCAGGTTCGGCGTCGCAGCGGCATCGTACAGCAGGTTCGTCTTGAGCGCTATCACCTCCGTCCGTTTCTTCAGATCAGACGAGGCGTCATGCTCCTGACACATCGCTCCTGTGCTGATAAATATCAGCAAGAATGCCAGTACTATTTGTTTGCTTATACGCATATAAAAAATCAAAACCTAGCAAAAGTACTGCTTTTGGCGCACATATGCAAGTTTTGATAGGAAGTATTGACCTAAAGTTCAGGTAAATGTCTTATTTTTACGAATTGTCGGTCTAAATTTACGAATTGTTACACTATTTTTATGAATTGTTACATCTTGTTGTTCCACTCACGCGGGGTCATTCCGGTCTCGCGAGAGAAGATGCGGGCGAAGACTGTCGGTGACGAAAATCCGCACTGCTCAGATATGTCTTGCATCTTTAATTCAGGGTTCTCGCGCATCAATCGCTTCGCTTCCTCGATACGGTAATTTGTGACGAATTGATAGAAAGTACAGTTGAACTCAGAGTTGATAAGTTGACTCAGATACGTACGGTTGAGCGGTAAGATCTGACGCAGGTCTATCAGCTTGAACTCAGGATCCTGATAGGGTTTCTCCGTCTCCATCCAGTGCTTCAACTGCTCCACGTACTGCGCATTCGTCAACTCCGGAGTGAGGGGCTCTTCTTCCTCTGTTATCTCCAGTTCCTCGGACCAGTCGGTGGTATGTACGCTGATAGCAGCCCGTTTCGCTTTCGCGGCCTTGGCGCGGTCAAAGATATTCCACGGATCCTGACGGAAGAGTATCTGCTCTGTACTATACGCGAGCATCAACAGCAACAACCACTGCTGGGTGAAAGCATGCGCGGGACTGTAATCGAAACTCATGATGGTATAAGCCACGCCGTTGAAGAAATACATGATCATGTACCGCCATATCCATCGCGCATCGATATGCTCCAGGGTCGAGTAGTTCTCCTCGCACCAGCGCTGGTACGCGCGAAGGTGGTAGAACAGCAGCAAGCCACCCACGATGACCGGATAGATAGCCAGCAACCAGAGGAGGTCAAAAGGTGTGACATAGTCCAGGACCGCTAAACCGATGATCGGCAGCAAAGTCGTCAGCACGCGCTTGACGTTCAGATAGCCCGGACGAAGCACCGCCGTCGGATAGAGCAGCAGCAGACACGCAAGGAAGTTACCAATAATGAGATCAAGACCGTGCAGACTGATCGTCTGCTCCGTGTCCATCGGCTCGTTGAACGCCAGCACTTTCAGCAGCAACATCGTACACAACGCCGCCCAAACTAACAACGAACATGCCCATAAGATACGCACATGCACGCCACCGTGGTGACGAAAAAGAATATAAGCACCGAAGATACTCGTCATCGCTATGCAGCCGTTCAAGATCGGATTGAGCGCGTGACTGTAGAACGATAATGGGATAAGATGGGCTAAACTGTAACTCAGCACAACAGCTGATAAAAGTACAAGGCCGAAGATCACTTCAGACTTGTAATCTCGCCAAATAGCCATAATTTTTCTTCCCTTTTATCAAAAGCGACTGCAAAATTACAACTTTTTTTGCATACATGCAAGAGTTTTGAAAAAAAAATGAAAAATCACACTCGTTCTGCCCAGATTACCATCGGCTTTCCGCCTACACGGCAACCGATCACAAAAGCGCTACCTCCATCGCGGAGGTGGAGTTTTTTCTTGAGGGCATCAGGCGTCAAAGGATAGTTGCGAACGAGGACGTTCGCATTGGTGATTGGTAATTTCTGTCGATCGGCAGAGCCGTGGTGATTGGTGATTTGTTCTTTAATTTTCCAAACACGGCCGGGGAAGTTGGGGACCAATTGGTCAGAACAATACAGATGGGTATTGACGTCGAGCTTGTGTAGCCCGAAGCGCGCGGCGATGAGTTTGTAGGCACCGGCTTTGAGGATAGCCGCAGAAGGCTCGTAAAGGAAGGTGAAAGGTGAAAGGTGAAAATTGAAATTGGCTACGCTGTTAGATTCTTCTTCGCGGGTGAAGACGAAGGCTTGGTCCTTTTTGTCAAGATCAATGGCCGTTATTTGGCCTGTACCTCCGCTTAGCAACAACAGCTCTTTGACTTCGTTCTTTATCGCGACCACATAAATATCCCAATGTAAAGTTGAAAGGCTCTTTATGGCTTGTGTCAAGTCCAACATAGGGGAGAGTTTGAGGAGAAGGCGCTTGCCGTGCGCGAGCAGGGTAGGTAACAACTCCACTACATTCGGCGTGCAGTCTTCGAGCCGAAAGACCTTATTGCCATGCGAATCTCTGCGGGCAGGATCAAGGAAAATAAGGTCATATTGATCGGCGGTTTTTAGGAACTCTTCGGCCGAAGTGTTATGAACCGAAATAGGCTTGTCGGCGAAGTTATGGGCGGCTATGCGGCACAACTCAGCATTCTGCTCGACGTAGTCGGTGTGCTTAAATTGCTCGCTTAAAAAATAGGTATCAACTCCGTAGCCACCTGTGAGATCCGCAAAATTTGAAATTTGAAATTTGAAATTTGCACGGCTCAGCCGATCGATAGAAATCAAACTTGCTTTGTAGCGTGCGGCGAGTTCGGACGAACACTGTTCGCAACTCAAGCGAACAGGATACCACCAGTCGTCAATGGCCGCAAAAGTGGGCAACTTATCCGCTGTCCGCTCACGACCCTCGACCTGCTGCAGAAACCACCGCCACTCGTTGTCTGTCAGGTGCTTGTATTTAGAGCGCTGTAGCGCTAAATCTTCAATCTTCAATTTTCAATTGCGTATTATGATAATAATACGAAAGAATTTCTTCGTACTTCTTTCCCTCACTGGCCATCACCGCCGCCCCTATCTGACAGAGTCCTGCACCGTGACCCCAGCCGTGACCAATAAGTTGAAAGGTGAAAGATGAAAGGTGAAAGAATTTTTTGACTTCAAACCAACTGCTATAGAGGCAAGATTTACTTAACCACAGCCGAATCTTCAATTCTTTGCCGATGACTTCGGTGTGCTTGGTACCTACTATTTTTAATTGGTCGATACGGCCTGAGGCTCCGCGATGAAGGGGAATAAGGTCTATGATCTCGCCGAAGTCAATGCCCGATTTCTCACGTACTATCGCGCTGAGTTCTTCGGCGGTATAGGTGACGCTCCAGTCCCGGAAATCCTTGGTCTCTTGATCGTAGTCATTAAGCACCAGACGCAGCACTTTCGGCGAAGGATGCTTGCAGTAGTCGCAAGTCACAGACTGAATATAGGGCACGTCGATATCTTCCCAGCACGTCCGCCAGATTTCGGTCTTTCCGCCGCAACACTTATAGTACCGGCAATCACAAATCTCATCGTTGTACATGAGCACTTGGCCTCTTGTGGCCTTGACAGCTTCTACCGCCCGCTCGCTCATTCGCCGTAAACCTTCGTATCGCTGACAGTGATCGTCAGCGCAGACGTCATAGCCCTCATGATTCGGTTTTTGCATGGCTCGTATGGCCCAACTCCGACTGATGACCGCATGGGCTTTGAGCAGTTCCATCGGGCTGTTGGCGTTCATCTCGGAGGAGATGACCGAACACAAATATTCCTCCAAATCAATGGTGTTGATGGCCGTTTGGGTGCCGTCGGGGTTATTGCGTATCTCGAGTGTGCCGGCGAACTCTTGGTCTTCAAGGCGATCCCAGTGAAAACCAATACCGATGCGGACATTCTTTAGAATGAATGTCTTCTCCAGCTGCTCAAACTCGATATGTGGCGCTGTTAATATACCGACACGAATATCCAAATCTTAAATCTTAAATTTTAAATCTTAGAACTTTGAAGTCTTGCCAAGAGTTCAAAAGTTCTAAGTCTGTCTTTGTACCAGTTATTTCGGTTCATAGCAACGATGTCGCAGTTAGCGTCCGAGTTGTCTTCCCACCGGCGGCAGTTATACAGCACGTCGTAGATACGACCGATCGGGTAGTCACGACTGATGCGCAGACCTACCGCATAGTCCTCGCCGTACTTGGTGGTCGGGTAATTGATCGTGCGCAACAGCGGCACATAGAACCCACGCGGAGCACCCAGACCGTTGATGCGCAGGGCATTGTTGCGACCGTTATCGTCCGTCCATTCTCTATGATCTATCACGCCCGGAGGAAGGATCTCACCGGCCATATTCGTCAACTGGTAGGTGCCAATGACCATGCCGTATAGGGGTGAGGGGTTACGGGTTACGGGTGACGGGGCGCCTTCAAAAGCATCGATGAATTTCTGTAGGGTGGTTTCGTCAAAGTAGGTATCGTCGCTGTCCAGTTGGATCGCGTACTTACCACAACGCGGGTCATGAATGGCTACGTTCCAGTTGCCACCGATAGCGTGCCATGATTTATCTTGCGCCAGATAAATCAATTTGTCATTTGACATTTGTAATTGGTTAATTATCTCTGCCGTTCCGTCCGTCGAGTTATCGTCTACGACGATGACGTTGAAGGAGTAGGGTGCACGAACTTTTTGGTTGAGCGCGCTATGGATGGCGTCCGCTATCGTGCGGGCACGGTTCTTACACGGAATAATGACGGAGGCGGTTACGGGGTACGGGTTACCGGGTACGGGAAGTTCTTTGTATTCGCCCGGCTTGAGGTACGCACCAATTCGTTTCAAGTGCGCCGTAACACACTGCTCCATTTCCACTTGCACCGCCCTGTTACGCGGATCAACATAGTCAAAGAGCTTCTCTCCAGACTTGCGCGTATCCGTCTCCACCTCGTAATACAAGTACTCCGGAATATGGGCGAGCGGCTCGCCACCCGTTTGAGCCATTCGGTCTGTTGCCCGCAGCCGCAAGTCATACAGCCCAGCAAACTCGTAGTCCGTATCCATCTGAGCGACGAGTGCTTTCAGTTTGGCCGTATCCCACAGCAGTACCGCACCGAAGTCAAAATCATCGCGTAGCGCGCCTATCTGGTAGTCAATGACCGGAGCTTCAACATTGGTAATTTGTGATTGGCCATTGGTGATTTTTTGGAAATGGTCGGCATACACCATCGTAGCACCGGTCATCTCCAGCACTTGAATCATTCGTTCTTGTCCCAGATACACCCATTCGATATCGGGTTTGAGACAAATCACCGTGTACTGAGCTGTTGCTTTCTCAGCGATGTCGCGTATTGCTTGGCTCGAGCAGACTCTGCCCGGTAAATAGAAAGTAGCTATCATAAAATTTCAAATTTCAAATTTCAAATTTATTCCGTCGTTGGAATAATAGCATCTTTATGGAATTCTTTGAGACCCTCCACGGGATCTTTCAATATGGTGCCGAGCGGCAGTCCTTCTGCCTGCATGGCTTCCTCCAAAATAGGTTTGTAGTAATAGGCAATCGAGCCCACAAAGCCGATCGGTTGCTCGGTTTTGTATTGCACCAGATTTCGGCGAATAAACTGCACAAAATGGTCATAAACCAAATCATGTATCCGTTGATCCTCTATATGGTCCGCGCAGAACTTAGCCAACTTCGCCAAGAAGCGGTTCGGGAACGGCTGCCGGTACACTTTCTCGATGATATCCGCCATAGAGGTATTTTGCTCTTTGAAAAATAGTTCCTTTAAGTCCTCGCCCAACTGATTCTTTAATAGGTCTCCCACGAGCCGCTTACCGAGCACGGCCGCCGAGCCTTCGTCACCTAAGATATACCCGAGTGACGGCACAGCCCATTGGATATGCTCGCCGTTGTAGAAACAACTGCCGGAACCTGTTCCGAGGATACAGGCTACACCGGCTTCACGGCCCAACAAACCCCGTGCGGCACCGAGCATGTCGCTCTCCACCTGCACTTGCGCCTTCTTGAAAACGGCCTCGAGCGCACGCTGCACAAACACTTTCTTCTCCGGCGTACAACCTGCGCCATAGAAGAAGATATGCGTCAGCGTCCCCGCCCACAAGAGCGGCGCTATCTGGGGAAGAAGTTGGTTACTGATGCTGTTCTGCATCGCGATAGTGGTCTGAAAAAGCGGGTTGATACCGTCGGTGAACACATCCGAACATTGACCGCTGGCTGTCACAAGACACCAGTGCACTTTGGTACTTCCGCTGTCGGCAATTAATATCATAATTTCAAATTTATAATTTCAAATTTCAAATTTTTCGCCGCAAAATTACAAAAATATTTGCATATGTGCAAGAAAAATCGTAACTTTGCAGCGGAAAATCATTTTGAAATCATAAATTTGAAATAATAAATCTATTCACCATGGCTAATTTTAGTGCACAAGACCTCGAGCAACTGCAGGCAAGAGGCATTTCTATGGAAAAAGCAGAGGCACAGTTGGAGTGCTTCAAGAACGGTTTTCCTGAGTTAGACATCGTCGCTCCGGCATCGACCAAGAAGGGTATCTTAGCCCCGAAACGTGCCGAGCAGGAAGAGTACATCGCTGCATGGCAGCGCTACCTCGAAGAGGGTCATAAGATCCTTAAGTTCGTGCCGGCTTCGGGTGCAGCCAGCCGTATGTTCAAGAACCTCTTCCAGTACCTGGAGGATGGCATCGAGACGCCGTTCATTCAGGAGTTTTTGGCCAACAAGGATAAGTTTGCCTTTGGTCCGCAACTGGCCGGCAAGGAAGGTCAGGAGGCAGTACGTTATCTGCTCAACGACATGCATTACGGAGAGCTGCCGAAGGGTTTGTTGCTCTTCCATAAATACCGCGATGGCGCACGTACGCCTGCGCTGGAGCACCTCGTAGAAGGCGCACAGTACTGCGTAGCTCCGGCGAAGGCAGGTGAGAAACCGACCGTCTATCTGCACTTCACGGTATCGCACGATCATCTGCCGCTCTTCCGTCAGCATATCGCAGAGAACCTGACTAAGTTCGAAGAGAAATTCGGCGTGAAGTACGATGTGACCTTCTCCGAGCAACTCCCGTCCACCGACACCATCGCTGCGAATCCAGACGGCACGCCTTTCCGCACCAAAGACGGTAAGCTCCTCTTCCGTCCGGGTGGACACGGTGCCCTCATCGAGAACCTCAACCAGCAAGATGCCGATATCGTCTTCATCAAGAATATCGACAACGTAGTGCCCGATCGTCTCAAGAAAGATACGATCCGTTACAAACAGATTTTGGCCGGTGTCCTTGTGACGGAGCAGAAACGTGTGTTCGAGGCTCTCAAAGATCCGAACCTCAGCGACGAAGAGCGCGCTAAACTGAATCGTCCTATCCGCGTCTGCGGTGTGGTTAAGAACACCGGCGAGCCCGGCGGTGGACCGTTCTTGGTTCGCGAAGAAGACGGCTCTATCTCCTACCAGATCCTCGAGTCCACACAGATCAGTGATCCGGCTCTCATGGCTCAATCGACCCACTTCAACCCGGTTGATCTCGTGTGTGCTATCCGCGACTACGAAGGCAAACCGTTCGACCTGACTAAGTTCGTAGATCCGAAGACCGGCTTTATCTCCAACAAGTCCAAGGACGGTAAGGAGCTGCTGGCGCTCGAACTGCCGGGCCTCTGGAACGGCGCGATGAGCCGCTGGAACACCATCTTCGTGGAAGTACCGGTATCGACCTTCAACCCCGTGAAGACCGTCAACGATCTCTTAAGAGAACAGCATCAATAAAAGTTTAAAGTTTAAAGTTGAAAGTTGAAAGAAATAAGCGCCTCGAGAGGGGCGCTTATTGTTATGCTTTTTACAGCATTAGTCAAAGCACCATTTGACACCCAGGCAGGGGTTGCACATGAAGCCACTGCCGGTAAAGTTATAACTGAACTCGATCTCTGTCCCCACATGCAGGTTCGGGCACTTGAACCAGCGACCGACGTTGTACCATAGCTGCGGCTCGGAGATCATAACGAACGACTGCCCGTGCGCCATCTTCTGTCCCCAGAGATCGAGGAAACCCGAGAAGCGCAGTCCCGGCGCCGTACAGAAATCATCGCAGCCCCAGACAAAGGTGAACTGCAGCGGAACAAGGTTGCCGGCCTGGTTATGCCATACGCCTTGCGCGTCCCGTATCTGCCACATATTGAGCTCGTCCACTACGTATTTGAAGAGCAGCTCCAGATTGAAGATGTTCTTGTAGTCGGCAGTATGCAGGCAGTAGTTCAGACCCACCAGCGCCGCGTGATTGATCGCATAGCCTCCCAGCGCATCGCCGGCTTTATACAAGCCCAGACCACCGTTGTACTCCACCTGCACGCTCAGGTCCTTGGCGGCCGTGTTCTGCCAGAAATTGAGGCACCGCGCGATCTCAAAATAACCCAGGAACGGCGTGTGCTTCGGATCGCTGGGGTTGATGTTATAGTCCAGGTCAATGAAGGCAAAGGTGTTTCCCCAGTTATCGGGGTAGAAGAGCTCCAGGGTCGTCGTGACGCGGTTCGAGCGCTGATTAGCGCACGCCGTACCTTGCGAACCGAAGTCGTAGTATATCTGCAGGTTAGTGCCTGCACTCGCCATCAGCGAGCACAGACACATCACACCTATCAGAACATATTTACGCATCATGCTTATTTAACCTCTGCACCCAGCGCGTTGTATTTCACACCGTTGCGAATGATCACTACTTGGCCATTCTCGATACGCTTGGTAGCTTTCTCACCGTCGAACGTGTTCTCGATACCTTGAGAGATGATCTCCACCTCACCGTTGCTAATCTCAGCCAGGTCAGCTGCGAACAACTGGAGTTTACCCTTTACGGTAACCTTGTTACCCACACCGATCTCGCTCGGCACTTTGCAGCTGTAAGCGCAGAACTTAGCGTTCTCGTTGGTCGTAGCCAGATAGAAGGACTGCGTACCCTTGTCTGCCTGATATCTGTAGGAGATGCTATCAACAGTACCGGTTACAACATAGGTATCGTAAGAAACCCATTTCACATCGTGTTTCAGCGCTTCCTCAACGGCCTCATCTACTGTAACATTGATGATCTCGGGCTCTACGTGGTCTTTCTTGGTGATAGTTACTTTACCGCCAACAACCTCTACGTTGTCTTTTGCATAGTATTGAACCGGACCAAGAACGAGCACAGAGTCACCCGGGAATACCTCTTCTACAGAATAGCAGTTGAATGCCGTAAACTTAACGGTGTCGTTATTCACCTCCAGCGTGAAGGAAGACTTACCGTTATAACCAGGAACGTCCTGGTTCTCAGCATATGCACTGGTGATAGCTTTTACTTTACCGCTTACGTTATAGTAGTCGGTAGAGATATCGCCAATTTTCCATGACAAGATCACCTCTGTCAGTACCTCGTCTGCTGTTACATCAAAGGTGTCACGGTGAACCTCAGGCACTTTGATCAACTCTACGTCACCGTTTTTGATCTCAGCCGTAGTACCATTGTAGTTCATCAGTTTACCGGTCAAATTCAGCTCAGTACCAACAGGCAGCGGAGTACCGTCAGTTGCGTACGGCTCGGGAAGGTTAGCCCAATAAGCTTGGAACACTTGACCGCCATCTTCTGTGTCGGCCATCCAGAAAACTTGTTGTTTACGGGATACGGTACCATTGGTGAAGGTAATAAAGCCATGAACGGTAACATCTTCTGTACCTGTTTTACCCGCATCCAGTTTCATCGCTTCTTCTACTGCTTCTGCACAGGTGAGTACGTCCGCGTTGATGCTCATAGCAGCTACGATAGCTGCGCAAAAAAGAAAGATTTTCTTCATAATTTAAATCAGATTAATTAATAGGGTTGTTAAAAAAATATTAATTGTTAATTGTTAATTATTAATTATTCATTACTTTCGCCTCCTTCGTCATCGACCGTAGCGGTAGGCTCTGCGAGGAGTAAGTTCTGAATCTCCCAAGTAGGAGCAGAGGGTACTTCTACACCGTCAATGTTGGTGTTGTAGCGGAAGGCGATCACAATGGTCTTCCCGTTATATTCGCTCAAGTCCCATACGCCTGCCGAGCGGAAGATCCAGTTACTACCGTCGGGCAGTTCAACGTTCCACTCGAGATGTTTCCACTCGGTCGTCGTCACATCACCGGTGTAGTTGTCTGTTACCATGACGTTGAGCCATTTGGGGTTGTCGGTCACATTACCATAACGAATCGCATGATCAAACGTCAGCTGCGGCTTCACGCTCTTCTTCAATTTGATGTTGGGTGAAACGAGCCAGTCCTCTACGCGGTGATTGGTACCGCTGACATACGCGGATGCGGTCATGCCATACAAGGCTTGGTAACGCCAGATATAGTTCAACTCACCTAATTCAACGTGTTGAATCGTGAACTTACCCGGTCCTTCACCTACAAACGCAGCCTTGAGATACGTGGACAAATCCGCTTTCCATGTGTCTTCTTTGATCTCAAACGACATCGTCTCTTCTGACGTATTGGGCTCCGCTACGAAATGTTCGCCATCAAAGCTATATTTGGCCAGCACGTATTTCGTCCCGCTATAATAAGCCACCAGATACGACTCATCTTTTACGGCGTACGGATATTTATTGCGCAGATAGATATCGATGACCGTTTCCGGATGCTCTATCTTATCCGACCCTAATGCATCATATACCGACTGGGGTAAGAAGATCTCTTCCGACTGCTCCTCCCAATGAGTCTTCTGCAAATTGTATCGGTACAGTTTGGTGCGTACTTCCTTGATCACTTCTTCGGGCGCGCGTCTCGGTGCATTAGCGGGTACATGACTGATATAGACCGCATTGACTAAAGTCGGTTGGTCCGTCTCTTTGGGATCAAAGGTAGCGTGGATAGTGATCTGATCGCCGGTGTGAATATTGTTGTTGCTCAGCACGTTGCGCTTGTTACCATCCTGATCCATGAGCGCCTTGACGAACACGGAGTCCGGGCCGTCCACGAGCCAGAACGCACCGGATGCAGGCACTACTATCGTACCTACATACGCTGTGATCTCATGCTCGATAGCGTCGCGAGCATAGAGGATATCAGCAATAGTCGTAACATAGGGCAGCGGCTCGATGTTCTGATAATTGTAAGTGATGAACATATACGCACCGTTCGCTACGTCATTGAACTTGTTATCTATCCATTGTGTAAACTTCTCCTCAGACCCGGGAGAGATATAATAGTTGGCTACGCCGTCCCATATCTCCTTATAGTCATCGTTGAACATCGTATAACTTCTCGCTGACGTGTTCGCTTCGTATTGATTATAGGTCACATACGCCATCGAACCGGTACTCAAGTAGATATACTTGTTCGCTACAAAGGGCAGCAAATAATTATCGGCAGGTGCAGCCTCCGTGAAGTATAAATCTTTGCCAATGGCTTCTAATGCTTTTTGTGCAGGTTTGTTGACGGTATCTCCGGCTATAGAATCCGCTGTTCGAGCGATTTCTATGTTCGTGACGTTCTTAGCAATCAGCTTATAATCATTATCTGTCAATGTATAATACACCGTCTTCACGTCTGTCACCGGTGTGTTGCCGTTGTCCAGATAGTGCTCGTCGAAATAGTTCGAGCAAGCGGCCAGTACGAATGCAACGATTCCAATGATATATATCTTTTTCATAACAATTTCCAATTTTCAATTTTCAATTTTCCATTGCTTAAAAATTCAGTTTTAAGCGTATATTCCATTGTCTTCCTTTGTTATAGAAGAAGTAGATATTATCCTTCGTGTTCTCCGCGATGGTTTGAGTAACCGTCGAAGCAGACCAGGCTTTCTCAATATGATGCTGGTCGAGGACATTCGTCACGTTAGCCGAGAGGGTCGCACGTACAGCGCCTATCTCGAATGAGTAGCTGGCTCGAGCGTCCATCGTGCCGCCTATCGGGCAGCGGTAGGGCTCTACGATCTTCACGGTCTTACCGAGACTTAAGTTACCTCCGTTGAAGGAGTAGTAACTATAGTTACGGTCGTACAGCGTATATTCGGCGCCGATACGGAAGCCCTTGAACGGTTTGAACAGTACGCCGAAGTTCGCCGTTGTCTGTGCCTGTCCGCCGACGCGGATGCCTTCCAGGTCAATCTTCGCCCAAGCGTGCTCTTTGCCTTCTTCGGTGCAGTACGGCGTGGTGATCGTTCCATCACGTGTGATGGCGTTACCCTTCTCGTCATAGAGATAGCCGGTCACGCCTTCTCCTTTCCATTTCCAATCTCCCAGCGAAACCATCGCGTTGAGTTCAACCCACTTAGCCGGACGCGCTTTGATCTCAAGTTCAAGACCCATATGCTGAGCACCTACACCGGTCATGTTGATGAACGCTTTCTCGCCCTGACGGATATCCGTAGAGGTATTCATCGTCTTGTCGATCCAGCGGGTATAGTAACCATTGAAAGCGATGTTGACAAACTGGTTGTGGAAGCCGTAACCCAACTCAACTGAAGCGATTTGCTCGTTGCGGGCATATCGGTTAAGCGCGTGCGAGGTGTTAGCGTTCGCGTATGCGGCCTGGAACTTAGGCGCACGGCTGATATAACCGACGTTCACAAAGACGTTGTGGTTATCATTGATGTTGTAGTTGGCACCTCCCTTGATCGTTCCGCCTATGAAACCGGCTACATCCGATTTGCGGTGCTCTTCATCGTAGTACATGCGGTCCTCACGCCAGTAGTTGCAGTAACTGATAGAGGTGTTGATGAAGGCCGACAAGCCGTTCTGCGCGTACTCCAACGTACCGAAGATACCTTCCTGCATCACGTGACCCGTATAGTCTCGATATACAACGTCGCCTACGTTCAGTTTCTCGTTCTTCCATAACGGATTCAGGGCATTCTTGTTGTTTTTTGCATCAATACTGAAACGGGTAGCGTCGATGAAATAGTCGCCACACAAGAGATCCGAGATGACAGCGCTGTGGATACCTTGGTAGTAACGAAGGTCGATTCCGGCCGTCAACTCCAGCAGCCCTTTGAGGAACTTGTTGTTATAACTCGATACCAGTCCTACCCAGTTATGATCGTTACGGTTTTGTGCCAACACGTATTTAGAACCCGTCGTCGAAGCCGCGTTGATGGCCTCGATAGCGGCGAAATCGAATGAACCGTCTTCGCGGCGGAAGTCCATCGTCAACTTACCGTTGTTAGCACCGCGGATATCGTTGTAGCTGGCGCTACGCTCAATGCCGTCCTTGCCGATATAGGTGGAATATTGACTGGCTTCGGCGGTACCTCCGTAACCACGACCGATAGATACGTAAACGGCCGTCGAGAGCGAAGACTTATAGTCGATCTGCCAAACGTGGTTCAAACTGATATGCGGTTTGTGGTAACTGTTGAAGTTCGTTCCTTTCTGCTTGCCCTGGCTGTCGTATCCGTATGCTGGGTTGAAGGTACGGTAGTCACGACCGTTCGTCATGTATTTCTTTACGTTGTTCCACTCCGCAAGCGTCAGCGCACCCGAACTGCCCGAAGGACGTTGCCAGTGCCATTGCGGAGCACCGAAACCCGTCAGACTCAACTGATGCTTGTCGTTGATACGCTTGGAGATATTCGCGAAATAACTGTAGCCGCTGTAACTCGTGCCTTGGATATAACCGTCACCCCAGGTTTTGGAACCCAAGATAGTGATGGCCCAACCGCTCTTGCGCAGACCCGTCGAAACGGAGAAAGCTACTTTGTTGGCGTTGTCGTTACCGAGCGAGTACATGAGCGAACCGCCTTTCTTGGCGTCTATACCTTTGGTCACGATGTTGATCGAACCACCGACGGTAGGAGCCGACAACTTCGCTGCACCCATACCGCGCTGCGTCTGCATCACACTCGTTACATCTGCCAGACCTTGCCAGTTAGACCAATAGACTGTACCGCCCTCCATGTCGTTCATCGGTACTCCGTTGATCATCGTAGCGATGTTGGTGTTATCGAAACCACGCATGAAGATCTCCGAGTCTCCCCAACCGCCACCTTGGCCGTTCGCGTGTACACCCGGTGTGTTCTTAAGGATCTCCGGGAACTCCTGACCTCCCAGACGCTCCTCGATGTCGAGGGCCATCACTTGGCTCACTGCCACCGGCGTCTGCTGAGAACGAGCCAACTGACCGGTGATCGTCACATCTTCCAATGCGATCGTCTCCGGGTTCAATCGGATCACACCCAGATCTCCGTTTTTGGCGTTGATCTCCAGCGCCTGGTAACCTACATACGAGAGTTGTAACCGGGCTCCCTGCTTGACGGTAAACGTGAAGTTACCGTCCAGGTCCGTGATGATACCATTGGTCGTACCCAGCTCCAGAACAGAAACACCGATCAGCTCTTCGCCCGTCTTGGCGTCCAGCACCGTACCGGTTACTTTTACGTCCTGCGCCAGCAACGTCACCGCCGCCATCATGCACACACATAAAGTAAAAATCTTTCGCATAAATAGAGAGTTTGTTATATGTTATTTGTATATCTCGTTTAAGAGTTTGGCCAAGCGGATGCCGGCGATATAGAGTTGCCGCTCGCAGGGAATGTGCCAGCGGTATATATAATGATAGGTATTGCCGTCCCAGGTCTGCTGGTAGGCGTAGATATCTTCCGTGAAATGGTAGTTGTGCAGCAGCAGCTCCGCGTCGCTCATCGCCTCGATGGCTTTCTTCTCAGCCGCGTACTCGATCTCCAGCTTCTCGGCGTACTCGGTATAACTGTATCCCTGGCTGTCAATCAGTTTGCTATCCCAAACGGAGTGGAGGTTCGTGTGGTTGCTGAACCACTTCATCTTGACCGCATTTCCGCCCTTATCGTCCATATGCGCCGTATGCATCGGGCAGTACCGGTCGCCGCTCAAGTGAACAATGAACCGCAAGGTATGCTCTTTCACCTTTAACCTTTCACCTTTCACCTCTCTTTCGAGGCTGTCCAATGCGCGGAACATGTTTCCTCCCTCTTTCGGGTAGTCCGTCAGCGCCGCTACCACCGCACTGTCGCTCAGACCGCCGTCGAAGTCCTGGTAGTGCCAGCCGTCCTTGATACTCTGCTTGTAGATCGTATCGGATTTGATCTCGTCCGGCCAGTTCGCCCAGTAGATGATACCCTGCTTACCCAGCGTCTGATCCACCGCTTTCTTGGCCTTGCGACTCAGGTTGTCGTACGCGATCTTAGCAATAATTCGGTGTCCCTCCTGACCCCAAGACCACACGGGAAGAGAATATATGCACATAAGTGCGCATATTAAAACGAATGATAAATAACGTCTCATGATAACTTTATTTAAATCGAGTGCAAAATTACAAAAAAAAATCCGAATGTGCAAATAAAACTCGTTTTATTTTGCCATTTGCAGGATTTTTTGGGAAAATTTCGGGGGAAAGCATGCTGGCGGAGTCCGAAATTACAAAAAAAAATCCGAATGTGCAAATAAATTTGTATATTTCAAAAAAAAAGTGTACCTTTGCAGCCGATTTGCAAAAATTGAACACAATTATATGATTAAAGTACAGTATCAAGACGGCAGTGTACAGGCCTTTGAGTGGGAAGATGCAGAAGCGAAACACGCTTTCTGGCACACCTCCTCACACCTGATGGCAGAGGCGCTGCAAGAGTTGTATCCCGGTATCCAGTTCGGTATCGGACCGGCTATCGAGAACGGTTTCTATTATGACGTGATGCCCCCCGAGGGCGTGGTGATTAACGACACCTGTTTTGCGGCGATCGAAGACAAGATGATGGAGTTGCGTGCGAAGAAAGAATCCGTTGTACGCGCTGAGATCAGCAAAGCCGATGCCCTCAAAGCCTTCGGTGACAAAGGACAGAGTTACAAATGTGAGTTGATCTCCGAACTCGAGGACGGCTCCATCACCACCTATACCCAGGGTGAGTTCACTGACCTTTGTAAGGGTCCGCACCTCCTCTCCACCGGCGATATCAAGGCTGTCAAAGTGCTCTCTTGCTCCGCCGCTTACTGGCGTGGCGACGAGAAACGTCCGATGATGACGCGTATCTACGCCATCTCTTTCCCCAAGCGCTCGATGCTCGACGAGTACCTCGCGCTGCTCGAAGAGGCGAAGAAACGTGACCACCGTAAGATCGGTAAAGAGCTCGAACTCTTTATGTTCTCCGACATGGTCGGAAAAGGTCTGCCTATCTGGTTGCCGAAGGGTACGGCCCTGCGTCTGCGTCTGGAGGACTTCCTCAAGAAGATCCAGAAGCGCTACGGCTACCAGCAGGTCATCACTCCGCATATCGGAAGCAAGCAGCTGTATATGACTTCGGGTCACTGGGATCACTACGGTAAGGACTCCTTCCAGCCCATCACGACCCCGGAAGAGGGTGAGGTTTACCTCCTCAAGCCGATGAACTGCCCCCACCACTGTGCGATCTACAAGAACAGCCCGCGCTCCTACAAAGACCTGCCCTTCCGCTGTGCGGAGTTCGGTACCGTCTATCGTTACGAGCAGTCGGGTGAGCTGCACGGCCTCACGCGCGTGCGTTCCTTTACTCAAGATGACGCGCATATCTTCTGCCGTCAGGATCAGGTGAAGCAAGAGTTCATTCGCGTCATGGAGATCATCAACATCATCTTCAAGGCCTTGAACTTCGAGAACTACGAAGCCCAGATCTCCCTTCGCGATCCCAACAACCACGAGAAATACGTGGGTAGTGATGAGATATGGGAGCATGCAGAGAATGCCATCCGTGAGGCTTGCCGTGAGATGAACCTGCCGGCCCACGAAGAGACCGGTGAGGCAGCTTTCTATGGTCCTAAACTCGACTTCATGGTCAAGGATGCCCTCGGCCGTCGCTGGCAACTCGGTACCATCCAGGTGGACTACAACCTGCCGGAGCGTTTCGAACTCGAGTATACGGGTGAGGACAACCAGAAGCATCGTCCCGTCATGATCCACCGTGCACCCTTCGGTTCGATGGAGCGTTTCGTAGCCGTCCTCATCGAGCACACCGCCGGTAAGTTCCCGCTCTGGCTCACGCCGGACCAGGCAGTTGTACTGCCGATCTCCGAGAAATCAAACGAATATGCTTGGAAGGTTAAGGAGGTCCTCGAGGCCCAAGACGTACGCGTGATCGTAGATGACCGCAACGAGAAACTCGGCCGTAAGATCCGCGACAACGAACTCAAGCGTATCCCGTACATGCTCATCGTCGGTGAGAAAGAGGCGGAAGAAGGCAAGGTTAGCGTACGTCGTCAAGGCGGCGAAGCCAGTGGTCAACCGGCACCCGCAGGAGACGGCTCCATGACGATTCAAGAGTTCGCAGACTTCATCAATAATGCAGTCAAGGAACAGATGAGCGCCTATTAAAGGCCCCGCACAATACAGATACTGTAGAGAACGCCCAGCAGCATAGTGAACTTCACTACCTGCTGGGTTGTTTTATAGTCAGATGGGATCTTTGCGGACCATAACAGCCATACCGAAGCCAGCAGCGGAACAATGATTCCCAGCACGATATACCGCGTGCTCAGACTTGTCCAACCGATCGGGAAGGGCAACACATGGAACCACAGATGGCCGATGATGGCGATCGTCAGCACTACCAAGCCCGTCACAAACACTTTCGTCCATTTCTCCCCCCATACGATAGGCATCGTGTGGCACTCGAACTCGCGGTCACCCTGCTGGTCCTGCATGTCTTTGACGATCTCCCGTATCCAGGTCAGCAGAAATGCGAACAAACCAAAACCGCCTAACCAGGCATAGAGGTCATGCGTCAGCGAAGTGTAGGATAGGATCTCGCCGTATCGCTGCTCCAGGAGCGCTACGTTGACCATCGCGACCAACAGCGGTACCAAGCCCGACAGAAGAGCAACCGTGATGTTGCCGATCATAAAGAGCCGCTTGTAACTACTCGAGTAGAACCACAGCAGTCCGGGAACGATTAGAAAGACCGCCGCCAGCGTCCAGTTAGCAAGCCAGATAGCGATGATCTGCCCGAGGATAGCACCGGAGATACTTAAGCCCATACTCAGCCTGACTGCCGTCTGTTTTGAGATAGAGCGGGTGACCACCAACTCGTCCGGGCGGTTGATACGGTCGATCTTGACATCGAAATAGTCATTGATCACATACCCGCCGGCCGCGATAAGAATGACCGCGATGATCAGTTGCCAAAGCACCCAGCCCGGTAACTGTTCCCCAAACGCCGCATTGGTCAACACCGGCGCCGCTACCCATTTCTCCATCACCCACACCAGTATCCCCAGGAACAGCAGATTGCTCCAGCGGATGAGACGTAATATGTCCTTAAAAATCTCCAATTTTCAATTTTCAATTTTCAATTGCTCCAAATCAGCGGATTTTGAGCACCACTCCTTTCCAGGCAGGTAGGACGATCTCGTTGACGGCATCGGGCACGAAGGTATAAGCCCGCTTGTCGCCCGTCAGCAGATCGATGGCCGTTGCATTGGTCTTGCCTTCGAGGTCCAGATACACGAATGCGTCGTTAGGAATACGAACGGGGATATACTGCACGCGGTCATGGAAATTGATGACGATGAGCAGCGTCTCGCCTTTCGTGTGACGGAGGAAAGCATAGTGTTGCTGTTTGTTGAAGCCTTCGCCCTGCGCGTACGTGATATCGTACATCAGGCCTTTCTGAATCGCCTTGTCGTCGCGTGCGAGAGTGAGCAGACGCTGGTAGAACGCGCGGAGCTCTTTCTGCTCGCTGCTTAACTGACCGCCGTCGAACTTACCCTTGTTTGCCCAAGCCTGCAAGCTCTTCACACCCCAGTAGTCAAAGATGGTCGTGCGGCCGTCGATGCCCGAGAAACCCTCCATATCCATTCCCCGCTCGCCTAACTCCTGACCGGAGTAGATCATGACCGGGCACTGGTTCAGCGTCGCCGCTACGATCATCGCCGGCTCGGCACAACGGCCGTCACCGCAGAAGAATCCGCTCGCCAGACGTTGCTCGTCGTGGTTCTCGAGGAAATAGAGCATATGCTTGATTCGCTCGTCTCCGTGTTGCATCCACTGGTTCGTGATGCCTTCCGCCGGCCAACCCTTGCTCGTCACTCCGCGAAGGTAGTCGTACATACCTACTTTGTCGTACAGGTAGTCAAACCCCGCTGCGAGATAAGCGTTGTACTGGTTGGGGTCGTAGCACTCGCCGATGAAGAGGAATTTCTTATGTTTCTTCTTCACCGCGGCAATCGCCCAAGCGAAGAACTCGACGGGTACCATCTCGGCCATGTCCACGCGGACGCCGTCGATACCTTTGTCGGCCCAGAAAAGGAGTATATCCCGCATCTTCACCCACGTCGAGGGAATCGGATCGAACTGTTTCTCCCGGCCGCCTTGGTAGAACACGCCGTAGTTGAGTTTGACGGTCTCGTACCAGTCGTTCTCGGAGGGGTGGGAGGTGAAGCAGTCGTTTCCCGTCACCTTAGCCGGATACTCTTCGTAGCCCTGCAGGTCCTTGTCCATCGTGAACCGCTCGCCCGGGAGGTAGTAGAAGTTATTGAGCGGCGAGAACGCCCATTCGGGGTTGTCGCCTTCGCCGAGATCCTTCACACCCTTGGGCTTGCACACACTCTTGTACTGGCGTGCCACATGGTTGGGCACAAAATCTATCAGTACGTCCAAGCCGGCGGCGTGAGTACGAGCTACGAGGTCTTCGAACTCCTCCATGCGCTTGGCTTCGTTGCGCGCCAAGTCGGGGTCCACGTCGTAATAGTCCGTAATCGCGTACGGACTGCCGGCTTTGCCTTTGGTGATAGCGGGGTTGTTATATTGTGCGGTCGCGTGACGGATGATGCCGGTGTACCAAACGTGCGTAGCACCCAGGTCTGCGATGGCCCGGAGTGCCCGCTCGTTGATATCCACAAATCGCCCGCAACCGTTCTCTTCCTTCGATCCGTTATGCTTGCGCGTCTCGTTGTAGTTCGCAAACAGACGCGGGAAGAGTTGGTAAATGATCGGTTTGTTCATTATGTGTTTTTGTGTTTTTCTTAGGTAAGAATTTCAATCTTCAATCAGTGAGCATATAAACTCAATCGGAGGCGCGAGTTACTCCGATGAGTTTGATATGCGAACTAATAGATTATACCAGCGCCGCTGTATCGCTGGCGATCATGAGTTCTTCATCCGTCGGGATGAGGCAGACGGTCACTTTGCTGCCCTTCTTGGAGATGATCCTCTCCTCCCCGCGCACTTTGTTCGCCTCGTCATCTACCTCGATACCGAGGAAGCTGAGGCCCTTCATGATCTGAGCACGGATATAGGGGTCGTTCTCGCCGATACCGGCCGTGAAGACAAGGATATCCAGACCGTTCATAGCGGCTGCATACGCGCCGATGTACTTGATTGTACGGTAGATGAACATCTTACGCGCCAGGTCCGCACGTTTGTTGCCGGCATTGATTGCTGCCTCGATATCGCGGCAGTCGCTGGACACGCCCGATACACCGAGCAGACCGGATTTCTTATTCACCAGGTTATTGAACTCAGCGGTCGTCAGGTGCTCTTTGTCCATGATGAAGGTCGCTGCACCGAGGTCCAGGTCACCCGCGCGGGTACCCATCACGAGACCCTCTACGGGCGTCAGACCCATCGAGGTATCTACGCTCTCGCCGTTGAGCACAGCCGTACAACTGCCGCCTCCGCCGATGTGGCAGGTCACGATCTTCTGCTTCTTTGGATCGACACCGAGGAACTCGCATACGCGAGCAGAAACATAACGGTGGCTGGTGCCGTGGAAGCCGTAACGACGGATCGCGTATTTCTCATACAGCTCGTACGGGATCGCGTACATATACGCATAGTCCGGCATCGTCTGGTGGAACGCCGTGTCGAAGACGGCTACCTGCGGTACACCCGGCAGTATCTTCTCGATCGCATCGATACCCTTGAGGTTAGCGGGGTTGTGCAGCGGAGCCAACTCTACGCACTGGATGATCTCTTTCTTCACCTCCGGCGTGATGAGCACGGACTTGTTGAATTTCTCGCCGCCGTGCACTACGCGGTGACCGACTGCGTTGATCTGTTTGAGGTCCTTGATGACACCGATCTCCGGGTCAACCAGTTTCTCGAGGATCAACTCGATACCTACCGTATGCTCCGGCATCGGTTTCTCGAACTTCACTTTCTCTCCGTTCGCTAACTTCACTTGCAGGAACGAGTCGGGCAGACCGATCTTCTCGATACCGCCTTGTGCCAATACGGACTTGCTCTCCATGTTGAAGAGCTTGTATTTAATACTGCTGCTACCGCAGTTCAAAACTAAGATTTGCATAAATTTGAAATTTGAAATTTGAAATTTGAAATCATAAATTTGAAATCATAAATTTGAAATCATTTAATCGCCTGATTGGCAGTAATGACAACCATTTGTACGATGTCTTGTACTTTGCATCCTCGGCTGAGGTCATTGACCGGCGCTGCGATACCTTGGAGGATCGGTCCTACGGCGTCAGCGCCCGAGAAGCGCTCTACGAGCTTGTAGCCGATGTTACCTGCCTGCAGGTCGGGGAACACCAGCACATTCGCCTTGCCGGCTACGGTGCTGCCCGGTGCTTTGGTCTTCGCTACGGACTCTACCAGTGCGGCATCTGCCTGCAACTCACCGTCCAGTTGCAACTCCGGTGCGAGCTCCTTGGCGATACGGGTCGCCTCTTGTACTTTGTCCACCAACTCGTGCTTCGCACTGCCCTTGGTCGAGAACGAGAGCATCGCTACGCGCGGCTCGATGCCGGCAATAGCACGTGCCGTCTCTGCGGTCGAGATAGCGATCTCAGCCAACTGCTGTGCATCCGGATTGGGGTTCACGGCGCAGTCAGCGAAGAGCAGGAAACCGTTCTCGCCCAACTGCTTAGCAGGGGTGAACATCAGGAACGCACCGCTTACGATCGAGCAACCCGGCTTCGTCTTCAGGATCTGAAAGGCCGGACGGATGGTGTCGGCCGTCGTACCGCGTGCACCGGCTAACTCACCGTCCGCATCACCGGCTTTGATCATCAGACAACCGAGATAGAGCGGGTCTTGCGCTTTCTTGGCCGCCTCTTCTTCGGTCATACCCTTTGCCTTACGCAGCTCGAAGAGCAGTTTTGCATACTCCGGCATCTTCGGGTCGCGAAGCGGGTCCACGATCTTCGCTTCAGCGATATAAGAAAAACCCTTCTCAGCCGCCATCGAGCGGATCTTGTCCGGGTCACCAATCAAAATAAGCTGCGCAATCTTATCTCTCAATAAGATGTTAGCAGCCTCTAACGTACGGGGTTCGTCACCTTCCGGCAACACGATGCGCTGCGGATTCGCTTTCGCACGCGCAATCATCTGATTCAAAATGTCCATAATATATTGATTTTTTTATATTTCAAGCCTTTAAACTTTCACCTTTCACTTTTCACCTTTCACTTTTCATCTTATCCGACTGCAAAATTACAATTTTTTTTTCATATATGCAATACTTAGTGCACAAAATATTTTTTTTTATTAAAAAATTTGGTCAATTCAAAAAAAAGCAGTACCTTTGCACCCGCTTTTGCTAATTTTTGAACGGAAACACCTGTGAAACGTCATTTTATAATTATATTACTCTTGGCCTTCTCGGCTGCGCTGAGCGCGCAAGTCACGCAGGAAGTCAAAGGAGCGCACCCCTATAAGGTAGAGGAAAATAGCGAGATCTCGGAGGAGTATTCTCACTGGTCCTTGATCCCCCATGTGGGCGCGAACATGTTCGACGGTGATTTCCATTCTGAGATGAAGCATTCCCTCTCTATCCCTACGGCCGGTCTGGCGCTCGAGTATTCGTTCACGCCGGTGTGGAACCTCGGTGTCGAGTATATGTTCGACATGTACAAGGTCACCGGACGTACAGAGGACCCTGAGAACGCCGAGGCGATGCTCCGCGGACAAATGCATAGGGCGCAAGCGTATGTGTCGATGGACTTCATGGGACTTTTCTTCCCGAAAGCTAAAAAACGTATCTTAGGTATCCAGCCCCTCTTCGGTGGCGGATATGCGTGGTATAAGAACGATGCGTACTACACGGACGCGATGCGCTACCACACCGGCTCGAACACCCCGCTCTCGATGGATCATTTCGCAGGCGAGTGGTTCATGACGGGAGGTCTCAACATCGAGTTCAACCTCAACCGCACCCTCTCGCTCGGTATCCGCGGTACGTACACCTATTTCATCAATGACTATATCGACGGTCGTGGTTTCTCGGGTCCGCAGGCTTATGCTTCGAAGAACAACGATGGTATCTTTGATCTCACGCTCAACATGCGCTTTAAGATCCTGGCTAAGTCCAAGACCCACGTCCGCAATATCTCGTCCTACGAGGCTTGGGCTAAACCGATTGATCCGTGTTATGTACACGATACCGTCATCATCATCCGCGATACGACCCGTATCCGCGAGATCGTGAAGACCAAGACCAAGGTCTTAGGAGAGCCCGGCAGCAACCAGCCGCAGATCTACTACGTCTATTTCGCGAACAACAAAGCTACGCTGGACGACAAGGGTCTGATCACGATCCAGCAGGTGGCTGACCGCCTGACCGAGGATACCACCCTCTACGCCGTCGTCACCGGCTATTGCGACAACACCGGTTCGGCGCAGCATAACTACGAGCTGGGCGACAAGCGTGCCGCGAACGTGATTGACGAGCTCCGCGAGGAGTACGCTATCGCACCGACCCACCTCTACTCGATGGGTATGGGTAAGGTCGTAGGCCGTCGCAGCCAAGCTTCCTACGGACCTAACAGACGTGCCGCTATCCGACTCGTGGACCGCAAGACGTTCTTGCGCATGATCGGTAACCTCGAGGACGCCAAAGAGAACCGTGTGGTCGAGGAGGCAGTGGAGACCAAGCCCGTCAAGACCGTACCGCTCAGCCGGAGCGCCAAACCCAAAGCTAAGCCCAACCAGTACCAGCGTCGCACCAGCGCCGAGGCCACTGTCGACAAATCGACCACCCTCTCCAAGCTCGCACGCCAGTATTACGGCAATACCTACTGCTGGGTATACATCTATATCGCCAATAGAGAGAAGATAGCTAATCCCAACAGCCTCACTCCCGGTACACAGCTCACCATCCCTGAGCTCACCGAGAAAGAGATGCGCATCACCAAAGACGAGAGCCTGGTCCTCTTCACCGCCGCTCGTCAAGGTAAATAAGAAACTAATTAATATACCTCGGGAGGAATGCTAGTGAAACGATATTCCGACCGAAGAGCGTAGAACAAGACGTAGCGTCCCACAAGTGCAGAGCACGCAGTCACGCGAGTCTTAGTTTAAGCGAGGTTCCATAGCTCAGTTGGTTAGTAGCACCTGACTCATAATCAGGGGGTCGTAGGTTCAAGCCCTACTGGAACCACAAAAAGGAGGTCACCCCTCCTTTTTGTTTTGTCTATAAAAAGCAAAAAAAAAGAACCTCTCTTATGAGAGGCTCTTCTGATGGGCGATGGATTACTCGCCGGTGACTGCCGCTTTCGCGAGCTTCCAGAGGTACGACTTCCAGGTCTTCGCGCCACCCGGCTGGTCCTTCTGCGCCAGGTAGGCCACCTGATCGCTGGAGAGCGTACTCAGGTTCTTCGCGCGGGTATTCACCCACTCCAGACGCTCGGTGAAGAGCGTACGGATCTCGATCTCGTGATCGGATACAGGGGTGCTGCGGTTGTACGCATTCGCGTTGCGGATGTACAGACGGGAGCAACCCTCTTTGGTGGACTCTGCCTCGCGGTGAGTACCGATGAGGTACGTGCCACACTTGTGACCATCTTTCTGGCTCGGTTTCGCCAAACTACCTTTTACGGTGTCGATACCGGTAGCATAAGTTACTTGTGCCATAGTAAGTAGATGTTTTTGTGTTAGTACTTGCGGCGCATTGATGCGCCGCGCATAGACGCTATTCTTTTAATAGGCGCGTCCTTTACCTATTTATTTCTTGACCCCTTGGTATTCTTCTGTCGCGGGCAAACTCCTCGTACACGAGCTCAAACACAGTTTGGCTAAAGGTACTCGGAGCAGCTCCGCTCTCCCCACCGGGTGCACTACGTTAGCGCCCGTCGGGGGCCCCATCAGTTCTTTCGAATACCGGTGTATTCTTCAAGAGTTTTGGTGGAGATGGTCGTGGTCGTTTTACTCTGCGCCGAGTCGTTCTGCTGAACGTAAGTTGCGGTAGTGGAGACGGTTCGCCAAGCCTTGCAACTACTGACGCCGACGGCGATGCTACAGAGCATCAATAATGCGAATAGAAATTTCTTCATTGTCGTAATACTTTTGGATGTTGTTGATATAACTGTTGACTGAGTTGAGTCCAAAGGCGGACATGAGTACGCAGCCGGTGGAGTGCTCGGGTTTGGTGCCCATATGGATGCGGATACCTTCGCGGTCGGGGACGTCGCAGATCTCGGGCATCTCTTTGTTGAACCTCGGCGACCAAGTCTTCCGCAGCGGGTATGTTCCGGCGGGGATGATATAGTCTGCATTCTCCAGCGTCGCGCAGCGCACCATGTCGCTACCAAAGGTGAGGTCTACATAACCGGTTACGGCCTTGCCGTAGGTGTTAGTTCGATGTAGTGTGATGGTTTTCATAAGCTGTTATTGGGCCCAGAATAAAATTTCTGGAAACGAACGAAGGTGGGTTAGCGTTTCTTTTTGTAGACGTAGTCGATGCCGAAAAGGGCGCCGGCGAAGGTGGCGGTTTCGCCGAAGGCTACGAGGAGGGTCTCATGGATCTGGCCCTGGGGGTCGATGAAGACGCCGCAGAAGAGGAGGATGAGGCCACCTAACGAAAGCACAAAGGCTGATATCAATTGCAAGTCAATTCTCATAAGCTGTTTTTCAAATCCGATGCAAAAGTAGTACAAAAAAACGAAGCCACCAAAAAAGTGACTTCGCAGAATTAAGAACCTTATATTTTTCTCAATCGTGGGTCAAATCGTACCCGCAATATTGTGAAAAATGTTCGGCTTCAGAGCGAGAGAGCCAAAACACCCCATCGGCTTTAGCGCGCATACAAAGCTGCGCCCGTGAGCATCGTCCGTGCTTGGTGATCCATCCGTAAAGGAGAATATTCAGCCCATGCAGCCCGACATCGCAATGGATAGCGCGTTCGAGCCGTGCGGTAAGTTGGGCGAATGTAATAGCATTCCTCATCATAAGCTGAAAGTTGTTTTGAGGTTGAGGATGTCTCGGGCATCGTAGAGGTCCTTGCGGAGGTTCTGCATGGCGATGAAGCAGTGCGCTTCGTAGAGGGCTTGTTTGAGTTCTTCGCGTGAGACGCGGATGTCGGCGATATGCAAGCCATATTGTGCGAGTCCGGCGCAGGTAGTGATGAAGCGCCAATGTCCGTCAGGCGGCACGGAATGTTTGGAACGAACCGAATAGAAGCGTCCCTTGCGGTTAACGATGAAGTAGCCGAATCCTTGTCCGAGCGAGCCGGTGAGGGATTTGCAATGATTAGATAATATGATTTCCATAATGATAAAAATTTAATTGACGACAGGTAAAAACTCTGTAACAAGTCTCTATCAAGTCGCTATTAACTCAGTAAATCCTTAATCTCGTCTTTAGCAATTTTCCAGGCTTCTTTCAGAGAGAGCTTCGGGTTGGCGGCTCTGAGTTGGTTGACGCGCTGTTGGCGTTTGGAGAACAGTTCGCGGACTTGTTTCTCACGCTCGGTGACGGGTGTGGAGCGCTGGTAGTCTTCCGCGGTTCGTAAGTACATGCGCACTTTGCAGGGGTTGGAACTTGGCGCTCTGCGAGTTGTGAAGACGATGCGAGTGCCGTTTTTGCATTTCATAAGGGTTCCGGAAGCTAACTTAATTCCGGGTACTAATTCTACTCTCATAATTTTACAAATTAAATGGTTTATTTCTCTTCATCAAGATTATTCCATCCAGCTTCAATACTATGCCAACCGGTGTCCTCTTTAGAGGGTGATGTTTCCTGAAAGACGTCATTAAACTCTTTGTCTTTGACGTTGTCATCGATGAGTAGATCGACAGAGCAAGAGAGGTTATAGAACGCTCCAGCCGTTTTGGGGTCGCAGGCTATGGCAAAGGCGCCGTCACAGGCGAGATCTTCGGTGTTAGACCAGGCGACATCGACACAGGTTTTGTCGCCGATGACGAGGAAGAAGAAGGCGTCATTGCCCCATTCTTCAACCCAGCCTAAGATGGTTCGAATGATGGCGGTAAGTACCGCGTTAATTGCTTTTGATTTAAAAGATTTTTTTGACATAATAATCAAAATTTAGTGCGGGCAATGGCATTGCCCTGTAATACAAAGAAGATTGTTGATGTCGGGATATAATCCCGACGTAATTGACGCTGATTTTTAATTTTTGACGTAGATTGTTTTGTGTTGGTCGGGGAGGAAGACCTTTTTGAAGCCATCTTGCGGGATATCGGTGTGATAGCGCCGATAATGCTCGTCGTAGGAGAGGATTTGTGTTTGAGGAACTCTTGGCACATTGTCGAGCAAAGCTTCGTTCGGTCGGTAACTGACAAATCGGCCCGACTGCAGTTTCTTCTCTAAGGAATCACAAATCGCCTGTTGTTGCTCAGGTGAATAGTTGTTCCAAAGTGCCTCGCATTCGTTCCTGTAGAAGTTCGCTACACGACCGCGATCCTTCACTAAACGCCAAAAATTTTCTTCAAAATTCATAAAAGGTCTTCCTCCTCTTCTTCCTCTTCCTCGTGTAAAGGAGGAGGAACTTTTTCTTTAATCTTTTTGGTACTTTTTCTGTTTTCTTTTTACTCCCCATCCCCCTCCTCATCGGAGGGTTCAGGGGTAGCCTCTTTCATCTCTTTCCAAGCTATGAACGGATCCCAGTCGCGGTAGGGTTCATAGAACTCGCTTTCACTTTTCATCGGTCATAAACTGGATGATGGTACGACGTTGGATACGGATCGTATGATCGTGATACGTAATCTCACCTGTATAGTTCTTCGGCAATTTCTGCCGCCTCAACTCACGTGCAATAGCACGATCTGCGTCCTTCTTGTTCGCATCCAACACTTTCTTCTGTTCGTTCGCGATCATCGTCGCCTCAAACATCAGGTCGAGTACATCGACTTTTACTTCTTTCTTTACCATTTTAAAAACTGTTTAAAATTGTTACTAAAATGGCTGGGCCCAGCCGTTATTTTTGGAAATCCGGTGCAAAGGTACTGCTTTTTTCAATACAGTTTTAGTCATGATGACAAATAATGCGATAAAGTTGTCTTTCTAATAAAAAGTACTGCTCGCTGAGTAGGTGAAAGATCTGTGCTTGCGATAATTTTTGTTTTTTGATCAGTTCGTCATATGAAGCACGAATGGCTTTGTCGCGTTTTTGGCGTAACACTAACGCTTCTTCAGATAGTTTCATCGTAGTGAAAAATTTAAAATTGGACAAAAAAAAAAGCGACCCACCGAAGTGGATCGCTTCCAAAAATTAAAATATCATGAAAAAATGCTACATGGTAGCCGTTAGGAAGGTGGCATTACCGAAGATGTAGAGGACATTTTCGGATGCGGGGACGAGGAGGGTCTCTCCTTGTTTGACGCGGATACCGTTGATGTTGGCTTCACCCCAGAGGCATACGACGACCACGAAGGAGTCGGTATGCAGATCGACCTCGGCAGCTACCTGTACGACGACGCGGTTGACGGTGAAGTACGGGCAGTGGATGAGTTCGGAGTTGGGTTTGGTAGAGTCGTAGGAAGTACGGTACTCGGGCCAAACCTGATAGTCGATGGCTTCTTTGGCCTCATTGATATGCAGTTCGCGGGGCTTGCCTTGTGCATCGACGCGACCGAAGTCATAGACGCGGTAGGTGATGTCAGAGGTCTGCTGGATCTCGGCGAGGAAGTTACCGGCACCGATAGCGTGTAGACGTCCTGCAGGCAGGAAATAGAGGTCGCCCTGGTGCGCCTCGTGGGTCGCGATGACATCCTGCATGGGCGAGTGGCCGTTGACAGCCGGAGCAGTAGCGAGTTGTTCGTACTCCTCGGGTGTGATGGGTTTCTTAAGACCGGCGTAGATCTTAGAGCCCACATCGGCTTTGATGACATACCACATCTCGGTTTTGCCGGCACAGCCGTGTCGTTTCTGCGCGAGCTTGTCGTCGGGGTGCACTTGGACGGAGAGGTCCTGGCGGGAGTCAATGAACTTAACAAGGAGCGGGAACTTATTTCCGAACTTCTTATAGACGCGGTCACCGACGAGGAGGCCTTTGTACTTATCGATGAGTTGGGTGAGGTTGAGACCGAGGTCCACGTCGCCGATGATGCCGCGCTCGATAGCTACGGACTCATGACCGGGCACGCCTGATATCTCCCATGACTCGCCGATATTGGGTTGTGCGGTGAAGATGCCCTTGAACGGGGCTATCTGGTAACCACCCCAAATGGTGGTTTTTAAATACGGATCAAATTTATACGGTTTCATTCGCTGCTGGCTATTACTCGCGTGACTCGCTGCTCTGCAGCTCGATGACGCTATGTAATGCCCTCGCTCTCCGATCCGCACGCACTACGTTAGCGTACGTCTCGGGTTTTGAGAGCCCCTCTAAACCAGCTCAGAGGAAAAAAATCTATAATCTTTCAATTAACTCATAACACATTCTTGAGTTATGATAAGGGCATTTCCAGAAGCCGGCTTTGTCGTGGGTGCGATCGGGTGTGCCGTCGGGAAGGACGGACCAGTACCACTCGCCTTGCTCGCGGTCAAGGAGATGCGACTGGATGAAAGCAAGTGCTTTTTCAGCCATCTGCCATTGATGCGGGTCATGGATGTCATCATATTGATCCACGTATCCGACTACCGCTTCGGCGTAGCACCACCACTGTGTGTCGCTTGAACTAAGATTTGCGTGAGTCGCGGCTCCACCGCTCAATGACGCTCCATCTTGTTCTACGCTCTCCCCAAGGATTAAAATCCTCGGGGACCCCATTTGGCAAGCCATTTGGATGCCATCCCGTGCCGCTACCGCCAGGCGACGGCAGACAGGAAGGGTCTGCTGCAGGAGTTCTTGGTCACCGAGTACCAGGAGCGCTTCGCGCAGCAGCCATGCAGCTTCGATATCGTGTCCCGGACTGTAACGGTGAGCGGTTAGCGGATTAGCGGTTAGCGGTTTCCACTCATCATCGAAGAAGAGATCGAGGTGTCCGTTAGCGGGGTTGAAGAGACGATGGACGAAGATGGAGATGAGGACACGCAGTTGGCGCACCACGCGATCGTCTTTCCAGACCCGATAGAGATTGGTGTAGGCTTCGAGCACATGGAGATGGGTGTTCATCGTGCGGGAGCCGTTCTCGTCGCTCTCTGAGAGGCGCATGTCGGCGAGGGGTTGCCAGTCACGCGTGAGGGCTTCGATATAGCCTACATTAACAGCATCGAACATATGTGTTTCAAGGTCCTCAAAGAGGCGGATAGCCGTATCGAGGGCTTCTTTGTCGCCGGTAGCGCGATGATACTCAGCAAGACCATAGATAGCAAAAGCGATAGCGTAGGTCTGTTTCTTTGTGTCAAGAGGAGAACCGTCAGCATTAAGCGACCAATAGACGCCGCCGTACTGCGGGTCGATGAAATGCGTGAGGAGATAATCCTTCGCACGCGCCGCCAGGATGCGGTAAGGCATGCGATGCAGGATACGCGTAGCTCCAGCAAAGGTCCAGAGGATGCGGGCATTGAGCACGGCGCCTTTCTCGGCTTGAGGATGGAGGATGTTGTTTCCATCGATACGGCCATAGAAACCGCCCTGCTCATTATCCACCATGCGTTCCGACCAGAAAGGAAGGATATTTTCTTCAAGTATCTGCTGTGCTGCTATTTTCAATTGGTGATTGGTCATTGGTAATTGGTGATTTACGTTGTATTTGAAGTTGAGCATCTATTTCTTTCATACGTGCGGTAGTGAGGGGATAAAAGGAGACTACGAGCACGGCGACGAGACTAACGAGTGCCGGAATGAAGGACATCAGGCATCGGAGACAAGTGAGGGCTGCCTCGGGTTGACCGGCAAAGTCAACTGCGGAGGTGAGCGTCGGGTCGGTGATATAGCCGCTGGCGGCGAGAAGCCACAGAGCCGCTGAACCGCCGATTGCACCGCCAAACTTCTGCGCCATGGATGAAGATGAGAAGATGAGACCGGTGGAGGCGGTCTTAAAGCGTTGCTCTGCGTAGTCACTAACATCCGCATACATGGACCATACGAGTGGCGACATGACACCGGTGAGGATAGAGATGAGGATTTGTGCGATGAGCATGAGCCAGAAGCCGGTCTGTGACATTGGAATGAAGAAGAACAGGACGGAGAGGATGCATAGAGCGATGTTGACCGCGATGAAGGTCGTTTTTTTACCGAAACGCGCTGCAAGTGGGACGCAGATAACGACACCGAGCATGTTGGATACTTCGCCAACTGCAAGGAACAAGCCTGCGTAGAATAAAAGTTGAAAGTTGAAAGTTGAAAGTTGAAAGTTCAACGTGGATCCCTGGGGAATGATGTCGGCGAAATAGTACGCTACCGTAGCACCGCGGACGGTACAGAAGAGATTAAAGCAAAGGGCTGCACCGATGAGTATCCACCAGGGCTTGTTGCTCAATAGTGCCTTGAAATCTTTACCAATAGAGACGGTAGAGACCGTTTTGAGTTCTTCCTTAGTCAGCGAGAAACAGCAGATAAAAAGGACGAAACAGGCAGATGCAATGACCACCATCGCCCAGAACCAGCCCTGCGGTGTGTTATAGCCGCCGAGTGTGTTACAGAGCGGTTCCCAGAGGAAGAGCGCCAGGAACGAACCGCCGTAAGCAAAGAACATACGGAAGGACGAATAGACCGTTTTCTCTTGTGAGTCTTCCGTCATCACACCCAGCATAGCCCCATAGGGCACGTTGATGCCTGTATAGACGGTCATCATGAGGATGTAGGTGACGTATGCCCAAACGAGCTTTGCGCCATACGACCAGTCGGGTGTAGTAAAGAGGAGGATTCCCGCAATGGAGAAGAGCGGTGCGACAAAGAGCAGGTATGGACGGTATTTTCCCCATCGGGTGTTTGTTCGGTCTGCCAGAATACCCATCATGGGGTCGGAGACGGCATCCCATATACGGGTGACGAGCAGGATGATACCGGCATCCTTAAGCGAGAGTCCGAAGATATTGCTGTAAAAGAACGGCAGATAATAGGAAAACACTTTCCAGAACATCGACGAACTCATGTCGCCGAAGCCGTAGCCCATGTGGCGAAGGAGCTTACGCATTTAGGATTTCAAATTTCAAATTTATGATTTATGATTTTTTGCGATGAGGGCTTTGATCTTCTCCACGGAGGCAGAGGTGGTCAAGCCATCCTCCGGGGTATTGAGGCAGTAGTCGAGGAGCTGATCGATAGTCGTCGTAGCCACATGCAGACGTGTGTCGGCAGAAGCATAGTAGATAAACACCTTGCCATCTTCGTCGGCTATCCAGCCGTTGGAGAAAGCGACATTCATCACATCACCGATATATTCTGCTCCTTCGGGAACGAGGAACCATCCGCCGGGTTTGGCGATGATGCGTGTAGGGTCATCAAGGGCGGTCATATACATATAGAGCACATAACGGAGCCCGGAAGCAGTGGCACGCACGCCGTGAGCAAGGTGGAGCCAGCCTTTGGCGGTCTTAATGGGTGCGGGGCCTTCACCGTTCTTAACTTCATAGACGGTATGATAAGCACGTGGGTAGATGATGCGTTCGTTGCGCACCTCAGCATGCGTGATATCGGGTGTGAGCGTCCAGCCTATGCCTCCGCCTTTGCCAGTCTCGATAAAGCCGTCTTGCGGACGGGTGTAGAGCGCATATTGCCCCTCCACAAACTCCGGGTGAAGAACGACATTGCGCTGTTGACAGAGCGATTTGAGGTCGTCAAGCCGCTCCCAATGAACGAGGTCTTTGGTGCGGGCAATACCGGCTGCAGCGGTAGCTGCGGACGTGTCGAAGGGTTTGCTCTCATCGTGACGCTCGACGCAGAAAATACCATAGATATAGCCGTCTTCATGCTGCGTCAGACGCATGTCATAGACATTCGTTGCCGGCGCGTTGTCGCCGTCGGGCATGGTGACGGGTTCGTCCCAGAAACGCCATCCGTCGATACCGTTGTCAGACTGTGCTACAGCAAAGAAAGACTTACGGTCCGCTCCTTCGACACGCGCTACAACCGTATATTTGCCCTCGAAGAGAATCGCTCCGGCATTGAGAACCGCGTTCATCATGATACGCTGCATCAAGTAGGGATTTTCCTGCTCATTGAAATCATAGCGCCACTCCAGCGGCGTATGCTCCGCGGTAAGAATCGGATATCGGTATTTGGTATAAATACCATTTCCGCCTTCTATCGGTTCGTTCTTTCTATTCAGTAGTGCTTTGTGCTCAGTACGCAGGGTAGCTACTTTTTCATTGTATGTCATATACTTACAGTTGTTGAATGAATGTTTTAAAATCTTCCGCCTCAGCGGTGTTAGGTTGCGGCAGGAAAAAATGATGCGGTATATCCCATGCGTTGCGCCAGACGAGGACGTATTCGATTGTCGGGTACTCACGCAGGAGAGGCAGCAAGACCTCGGTGTACCAATGCGGGCAACGGATGGACTCGCAGCCGGTCTCGGTGAACGCAAGGCGTTTATGATGTTTCTTCGCCAATAGCGCCGCGGCGTCGAGTTGGCGATGCGCCCGACGGAGATAGTCCTCCGTACCTTCTGCCCCACCGAAATGATAGCAGTCGGTACCGATGATATCGACGTATTCGTCGCCCGGATACCATTCTTCGGTCTCGCGGAAAGCACCCTCGGGGGTGTCTTCATAAAGCGTCAGTTTGTCGGGGCTATAAGCGTAGAGTGCATTGATATTCAAGATATTCATGTAGTTACGTGTCCATTGCCAAAGGGCGATATAGTCCTCCGCCGAAGCAGCTTCCCTGCCCCACCAGAACCAGTTGCCGGATTGCTCATGCCAAAGGCGGACGATGAGTTGTTCGGGCTGTGTCTGCAGCTCCGCCACCTGCGCTACGAAAGCCGCAGCGCGTTCTATCCATACTTGCATCGTGTCATGGACATCGGTGTCGGGGTTTATGATCTCAGCGAGGCAAGGCGTTGTGTCCCATGAGTTACCTCCGGTCAGCGGGTTACGGGCATGCCACGAGAGGGTTACTTTGCCACCTCGTTCAAACTGCCGGCGGCACTCCTCCAACATACGAGAGAAAGGCACAGAGTCGAGATTTCGGGTATGGCATAGTTCAATACCACCGATGTCAAAACCGATGAGATCAGGCCATTGACCGGTCACATCATAGATACACGAGCGTGTGTCCGAATAAGCACTATCCGCTAAACGCTGCCAGTCAGAGCCATAGACCACGTCGTCCTGATGACCGAACATGACTCCTCTCTGCTTGCTACAGGAAAGGAGAGCAAGCAGAGAGAGAGAAAGTATAAACGGCTTATAACTCATAACCCAAGATGGAGTACTCCTTATTGTTGCGGATAATGACGACTTGGCCATTGCGGATTATTTTTGTCGCTTTGACGTTTGCATTGGCATTGTCGATGCCGGTAGTGCTGCTTTGATTCTCTGAAAGAAGCGATACTTTGACGATCGAACGGCTACCGTTAGCAAGATAGATATTCATGGATGCCAATGCAGCTATATCCGCGTCCGTAAAGGTTACCTCAAAGCGGTCTTCACCGCCATTGATCCACGGCCAAGTGCTGTTGACAGAAGGAATAGCTGTCTCGCTCCAATCGGGCTCACCTTTATAGACCAGTTTGAAGTTACCGCCTTCTGCCGATGCCGCTACATAGACGCGGAGGATATCATCGGCTTTGAAGGTAGCTACGGTAGCCGCATTGAGTTCAATCTCGCCGGTGTATTCCCCTTCCCAAAGGGTAGTCTCCTTCGTGTCTTTCTCTTCGGTAATGAGCGACACTTTAGTGATCTCGGAGTTGTCACCTTTATAGATGTAGATGTTCTTGCCGGCAAAAGCGGTGAGGTCTTCAGCGGTAAGAGCAAACTCCTTGTAGGTCTCGCCGCCATTGACCCACGGCCATTGGTTTCCGATAGAGGGGATCGTTGTTTCCGACCAGTCCGGCGCACCTTTATAGACAATCTTGAAGTTAGCGCCTCCTTCCGGCACGGTTACATACACACGGAGGATGTCACCGGCTTTGAATGAAGCGATTGTAGCTGCATTGAGTTCAATCTCTCCGGCATACACACCTTCCCAGAGGGTTGTTTCTACAGTCTTGGCATTGAGCATCAGTACACTAAGGCATAAAGCCATTAAGAATGAATAGATTTTTTTCATAATGTTTGTGATTTTAAATTGTTAATTATTTGTTAATTCAATTACGCGTGAGGGGTAGTCGATGGCATATTCCGTGGAGAGCGGGATGTCCAGCCCGACGGACATGAGGTAAGCGCCTGTAAAGGACTGACCGTCGAGGGCGCAGGGTTGTTCGCCATGACGGACATTGCGCTCGCGAAGGGAATAGGTACGGTCGGGATCGAGTCCGGCGAGACGGATACGACGCGATGCCTGCTTCATGAAGGACGTCAGACCGTAGGCAAAGAGGACCGCATGATCCTTGGCATCATTCACATACATGAGCGAAGCCACCTGTTGCTGCTCTACGACCGGCACGGGTTCGAAGGGCGAGACAAGGCGATAGAGGTTGCCGAGTTGGATGAGCTCGCGCAGCTCTTTGTAGTCCTTAAAAGCCGTCGTACACTGGGCGCGTTCCTCGTCGGTCATGTGCGCCGGTTGCAACTCCATTCCAAGCCGTCCGCTCATCGCTACATCGCAGCGGAACTTGATCGGCGTAGTGCGGCCGGTCATGAGATAAGGACTACCGCCGATATGCTGCGCCATGGCATTGGACGGGAAGAAATACGACGTGCCCCACTGGATATAAACGCGCTGGAGGGCATCGTTGTTGTCGGACACCCAGAACTCATCGAAGTAAGGCATCAATCCGTAGTTGGCGCGTCCGCCACCCGATGCGCAGTTCTGGATGACGACGTCGGGATACTTCGCGCGGATGCGCTCAAGGGTCTTGACAAGGCCAAGATGGTAGTCGATATAGAGATTCGACTGCTTGTCACGCGACAGGTATGTCGAGCCGCAGTTTTGGATAGAAGCGTTGGCATCCCATTTGATATAGGCTATCTCGGGGTGCTTGGTGAGCAGGTCATCCACCATATTGAAGACAAAGTCTTGCACCTTGGGGTTCGTCATGTCCAGCACGAGTTGCGTACCTCCACGACCGAGTTTGAGTTCGCGTCCTCGTTCCTGGAGCACCCATTCGGGATGTTGCTCATAGAGCTCGGAGAGGGTGTTGGTCGATTCGGGTTCGATCCAGATGCCGAACCGGATATGGCGGTCTTTGGCAGCTTGGGTAAGTGCTTCGAGGCCATTGGGTAACTTGCGGGTATCGACGATCCAGTCGCCGAGGGCGGCATCGTCGGAGTTTCGCTGGTACTTACCGCCGAACCAGCCGTCGTCCATCACGAACAGTTCGCCGCCGAAGGCTGCGATGTCGTTCATCATAGCGATGATACGCTCTTCGGTGATGTCGAAATAGATACCTTCCCAGGAGTTGAGGAGGATGGAGCGGATGGCGTTGCCGTTATGCATCATCCCGCAGGTGCGTGCCCAGCGATGGAACGCACGACTGACACCGCCCATACCTTCGTTCGAATACGTATAGGCCAGATGTGGGGTGGTGAAAGTTTGTTTGGGCGAGAGGATATACTCCGAAGCCATGGGGTCGATACCGGCATAGAAATGGAATCCTTTCTCGTCGGTGGCTGCCACGCGTATCTCGAAGTTTCCGCTCCAGCAGAGGGCTGCGCCGAGTACGCGACCGCTGTTCTCTTGCGGTACACCGTCCAAGGAGATCATCACTTCGGGTGCATCGAGGTGGGCATTACGTGCCCCGTCAGAGTTGCGGATGGTTTTGATACCACGGGTAAGGCGCTCGACCGTCGGTACGGCTTCGCCTGCCCAATTACCATGCAGGTGAACGAGGTACAGGTCACCGTTCTCCAGCGGCAGATAACCGCTGTCGAAACGTTGCAAACGAACCGGTTTCTTCTCGGTATGGGATATCTCATACCAGGTCTCGGTGATAGGTACGTTCTTCCATTGCCGCACATGAATGGTGACAAAGAAGGGTTGCACCAAGTCTTTGGTAGCAATGACCGTCTCCTTGTATTGGGCATGGTCGATGTAGGTTGTGTCCTGTGCCCGCAGTTGGAGCGTCTGGTCACCGTCCGCATGCTGCACGATGAGGGCAGGCAGATGGATATGGTCGATATCACCGAAAGTAGGCAGCATCTCGATAGCGCGCATCGGTGTGCCCACTATCAGACAGACACACAGGGCAAGGTTTTTACCGTAATTGAGTAGTAATCTCTTTATTCCTTTCATAAGCATATATAAAATAGATATTATCAACAAAGGTATAAGCCCGTCTCCTATTGCTGCACCCGGTGTCGTGATCGTTGTTCCTCCACTATGTCCACTTCCCGGTGCACGACGCGGCCCCTTGGAGGAAGAGGAAGGTGTACTGTCAGAGAAAGGAGCTGCTATGTCGCTTGACGGCAGCGTAGTATTACCGGTTTGCATGGCAGAAGTATGAAAAGACGGATACGCTACCGTAGCGGAAGGGAGTTCATACCCTTGAGACCGCATTACAAGCGATAGCAACACGATGCATATGGATAGAAATATACGTTTCATAGCTATCATTGTATTACTATTTTACGGGTGGAACCATCTTGTTTTATTATCCATATACCTTTCGGTAAAGAAGCCGGATGGATATCGTTATACACACGCCCCATTATGTCATAGATGCCTATTATTCCCTCATTCGTATGCGAGTTGGTCAGACCAGTAGTCATGTCCGATACACCCGGTTTATGAGGCATTGCAATCGATTTATGACGCGCCTTAAATCCTTCCGTAGCTTGGATATAACACTCAAAAGGAGCGATGGTGACATCTTCCTTGTAATCGAAGTTATTATTCTCCTTTACGAACACATACGCATCATCCAGATGGATAGGTGCAAGGGTATTGTTGGCATAGTAATAGTAGGACTCCACATCTTCCGCCGGAAGACGATCCAGTTTAGCCGTGCCCTCGATAGTTTGCGCACCACCGGTGAATTTCACGACAGGGTTCTGCTCGAAGTAATGATCATCGGTATTGGTATCTTCCCAATGGTTGACAAAGAGGATGATATACGGCACATACTGCGCAGGCATGTTTTGATCGATATACGCCCAGCGGTTACGGAACTCGTCAGGCTGTACACCCGTATAGTCATTGGTGAGGTACTTGAGATAGAAGTAACCGGTGCCAGAAGGACTACCAGCATCATCACCATCATTTAGGTAGATAGGATTTATCTTGTACCAACCCTTATCTGCCTCGTCATAGACTTGACAACCGCCTGTTTCTTGGCTCTTGGGAGCAAAGGGCAGGCAGAACGGATACCATACATTCATCTCATTGCTATTGGCACCACCGCAGGCAGGACGGATATAAGAGATCTCATTCAGTACCTTCACATCGTGTGTATTATCGGCTGCACCGCCTTGATAAACAGTGAGATTATGCACTACGTGCGGCAGGGTTACCGTCTCACCTGCACTGATGGTGATATCCGCGTTGGTGCAATCCAATCCATATCCGCCAGCAGAGACAACAATACGGTCGTATTGCGACCATGAGTATTCGGAATAGAGACCGATGACATACTTACCGGCAGCGAGTTCGAGAGTGGTAGAGCATACCGGATAAACGCGGTTCGTGCCGCTATTGGATGTATTGGCATCCGTAGGCTCTTGCACTTGATAATAGGTATCACCGCTATAGGTAAGCGAAGTGCCTTCATTCTGCTGTGCCGAATAGAGATATATCTTCTGCCGTTTGTCGCTGCGCGGTGTAAGAAGCGTGATGGCGCAGGTCTCCGTTTCAGTGATCTCAAAGGCATAGTAGATACTCTTCTCTGTTTCCTTGTTTGTAAGAATCGTTCCGGAAACGCTGGTATTTTTCGGCAATGGCGATGCAATCGGTCGGGTTGTCGGACTAATGGAGTCCGTTGCACATTGGATGGTAAGCGTATTCAAGCAACTAGTAGAAGCATCGGTGAACGAAGCCGTCAGCGCGAGGTTATTGTTCATGGTAACGAGACGCGGATTATCGGTGTTACCGTCGTCCCATTGGTGGAAACGGTAGCCCGAAGCGGGTTCAGCAAGGAGCAGCACATTCGTGCCGGATACAATCTTGGCATTATTGATCTGGTCGCTGATGACCGAACCGTTACCTCCACTTGATAGTGTGAAGGCATAGGTGTTGGATGTAGCACCATCGCATACACCCACTATATCTATTCCTTTGAACTGCGTATTGTGTATGGCATACAAACCGATGAGATAGTCTCCTTCCGCGAGGGTATAACCTTCTGTTTCTAAGGTAGTCGCACTTCCTACAAAGTCATAAGATTGGATTTGATTCCACCGTTTGCCGCTGTAATAGAGGTCACCGCAGCTAAGCGAAGGCTCATAGAGATGGAATGCCCTACTCGCTCCTTCGTTAGAAAGGGTACAGTAGAAGAAATAGGTACCTGCATCCAGATGAACCGAATAGTATAGTTCTGCACCATCGCTATTGAGAGAATAATCGAAATACACTGCCCCAGTGGCTTCTTTGAGAAAACTATTATCTACCGCAGGGTATATATCATTATTATGTTTAGCGAAAGAAAAGGCATTTGCCGGGATGGTGAGCGAACATGCCGGATCAGGTTCAAACCATGCTTTAAGCCACGTGTTGGCAGAGATGGTTGGGGTGTATTCAGCATTGGTAGATAACTGCGTGTCACTTGCATCTGTCCATTTGACGAACCGATAACCGGCATCAGGTACGGCTGTGACGGTAGGCGTACCACCGAGCGGTATCTCGTTTTCACCGGTAGAACATACAATGGAGCCATGCGCATTGGTGCCCACTACTTCGTAGCCGAAGGTATATAGCGGGTAGAACTGTGCCGTCTTGGTATCAGAAAACATATCGACAACCACCTCGTATTTGCCGGCCGTGATGCCGGTGAACTTCACATCACCGTTCTTACCGATGGCGTTTGTTGTACCATTTAATGTCGGATTATCGGAAGTAGACGGTCCGTAGCGGTTGGCGTTGAGATAGTTCCAGTCATTGGAATCGCTGTAGCCGGTAGCAAAAGCCACCTCGCCTGCATCAGAAGTCTCTGCGCCATCGGCAATACGAACACGGAGCTTGTATTTCTCTGTCTCGGGATTATACACCATTCTGTTATAGGCATTGGTTGCCCAAGCATAGGAGGATCCCTCAAAAAGTCCGAACATATACACCTCCGGACCTTGGATGGTAAAGGACGACAAATCGGCTTTCATGGTGATAGTGTATGTACCAGCCATGGGTGGTTGATATGAATAGTTTCCGCGCTTTTCAATATTTGTTGTGGTGGTTGTGCCATCAGGATCTACAGCAAGATTGTCTTCTGACGGCGACCAGCGATGTCCGTTCATATAGGACCATCCGCCATCATCGTTATTATCAGCGAGTACGGTAGCAAACGCAAAATTGCCTGTACCATCTTGGTACGTGCCTGTACCTATACGTGTAGTGCAAGTGAACACTTCGTTCTCGCTGTCGAAATCCATCTGCTTACCTGCATTCGGAGCCCAATTATAGTTCGACTCATGGATATTGCCGATGAGGTATAGTTGAGGTTGATACACACGGAGGTAGTCGATGTAGAAGTACGTCCAATTGGCATATACCTTCACATGGTTGGTTCCTTTGTTCAGCACACACGAATACGACACTTCTTTCACCTCTGATGCGCCTGTATTCGTAAAATCAAAACTGAATCCGGTACCATTATTGATCGATATATTGCCTTTTTTTGTTCCACCGTTTTTTGTACTATATCCGAAATTCAAGCGATATACTGCTGCGTAGGGAACGGAGATGGTAAAATCGACATAGTGAGTTGCATCCGTAATAGGAACAATCGCATTGTCGGCACTTGTTAAGTTCTCCAAAGTAGCTCCTAAATAATCCGTGTTCTCTGCCTGATAGACATCGCTGTTTCCGGTAGTGGTGAAGTAGGCGCGATTCAGCACGATACTGCATGCCGCTTCGGCTTTGATCAGGATATAATCCAAACTGTAAGTGTCGCTGCCAAAATCCGTATGCATATCAATAGTTACAGAGGTAACTCCCGCAGCAAAGTCGAAGGTTTTGGTATGATCGGTATAGCTATACGAATACTTCACTTCGATAGCGATTTTCTGCGTTGTTGCACTTCCAAATTCGATGGTGTAACTCGCTATATTGCTATCAATATATTTCCAATCGAAGTTCCAACCGCGACCTTTGTTCCAGTTTGTTACTTCAGCCACCGTAATGGTATGAGTCAAGTTGTCATAAGCGGTTTCGCCCCAGTTTTGAGACATCGTGTAGAGCGACACTTCCTCTATGCCGGCAAAAACTTGCACGGCATAGAGAAGCATCATGGATAGTATGAATGATAATTTACGCATATATACTTATGGTTTTTGTGTGTACTGATGTTTTTCATTTCTGGTTATTGAGAGACGGATCTTGTTGCTCGGTCATCTCTCAGTCATCGGTCGGTCAATGAACCGGTTGACCGTCGGCAAGAACTACCGAAGAAGGTACTTCCGACCGTTGAGGATGACGATACCCTTGTAGTCCGGAGTAACAGGCTGACCGAGGACGTTGAAGAGGATATTGTTCATTGGTGATTGGTCATTGGTGATTTGGTCAATGGCAGAAGCACTTCCTTTCGGTTTGCCGATGACGATAGATGTGAGGTGATAGCCTTGTCCGCGGATGACGAGACCATGGTCGGCAATGTCCTGCGCTATCTCATCGGTTGCGACTTTGTAGGCGAAGAAGGAGGTGTGGTTGGTAACAGCAAGGTCAGTCCAAGACCATTCATCTCCGGCTTTGTAGGTAAGAGCGAACTGTGCTCCTTCGACAGCTTCGGCATAATAGATTTTGACGGAGTCATCTTTGGCGAGTCCTGCCAACATATCCTGTTGCACATTGTAGGTGTCGAATTGTTCACCCGGATATTCCTCTGCGTTCCACGAGATAGCAGTGTTGCCAGTCCAGACAGCAGAGTCTGCATACTCTCTTGTTTCCGGTTCGGGTCCAGGTGTCGGCTCTTGGTAAGGCAGGAGTTGCAGTTTGGTCACAGTACAGAGTTTGCCTTGGATGGTCAGACCGGAAGTTTTGATATTAGCTACGAGGTCCGCATCTGCAACGGCATAACGATAAGTGCCTGCTGCAGTCAGCGACTCCCAGTTCGTGCCGGGGATAGAAGTCCACGGGTCGTTGGCAGCGATATTGATCTGGCAGTAGGAGTCCGTGAGGTCGATGATAGTAATGGCAATAGAGTCATTGGGCTCCAAGTGTTGCAGTTTGGCAGCGTCAATGCCGAAGCTGTCATCGCCTGCAGGACCAAGTACTTTTGTTCCCTCCCAAAGGGTCTCCACTACTCGTTCAGAAGGTTGCGGTTCGGGTTCGTCTTCAGTAAGCAGTGTCACCTTCGTAATGAGGCTGTTTTCGCCCTGATAGATATAGATATTCTTTCCTGCGACAGCAGCAATATCATCTTGAGTAAGGGGAAGGTTGAAATACTCTTCACCGCCATTAACCCAAGGCCATTGGGAGTCGAGGGACGGGATAGTAGTTTCCGACCAATCGGGTGCTCCTTTGCAGCAGATTTTGAAGTTCGCGCCACCTTCGGGCACAGTGAGATAGACACGCAGTGTGTCGCCGGCTTTGAAAGAAGCGACGGTCTCACTGTTGATTTCTACGCCGTCGGTGTAGGTTGATTCCCACAGTGTAGTCTCCGCTGCGGAGAGGGAGATGAAAGGTACAAAGGTACAAAGTACCAAGTACAAAGTATATTGGAGATGTTTTTTCATAATAGATAGTAATTTAATAATTAAAATTGTTTATTGCCAGCCGGGGTTATTGCCGTTGATCGCGGCATTGGTGTTTATCTCCTGCTGCGGTAGCGGGAAGAGGAGGTTTCGTTCGGAGCGGTTCTTATTGACGCCGCTATCATCGGAACCGCCAAGAGCGTTCATCGCATCGAGGTAGATGCCCCATCGAAGGAGATCCCATCGTCTGTCTGCTTCGCAAGCGAGTTCTTTGGCACGCTCTTCGATGATCGCCGAGCGTCTGAGGGTCTGGGTAGAGAGTGCTTTTGTACCTCCCATGGAAGCGCGTTCGGCATTGGAGCGCTCACGCACTTTATTGAGTTGGATAAGCGCATCGCCGGGTTTGTCCAGTTCGTTGAGTGCCTCCGCATAGATAAGAATCACATCCGCCAGACGCAGGAACGGCCAGTTAGCATCTGCCTGGTCAATAGAAGGATCGGTGACATCCTCGTATTTGGTAGTGAAGGCAAGACACTGCGCATCGGTCGAGTAGTAGTAATTGACGCCATCATTGAAAGGAGCTACAGGTGCTTTGACCCAATCGCCGGCGAGGTTACGTCCGGTAGCCATGATGGTATATTCGTCATCGTAGGGATAGTAGAATCCGGAGTTAGACTCGCGCTGAGTGTAGTTGCGCCAGCGGTGGCGGACACCTTTGGTAATGCGATAGTCGTCATGATCGAAGAGGTCATACCAATGCCGCGTGCACCCTGTCCATCCGCCTGATTGAATGAAGTCGGAGTTAGGAGCCGTCAGATAACCTTCGTATTGGGTATGGACGGATGTCTTGTAGGTAGCATCACCGGATACGGTATTGACCGAAAAGAGGAACTCGGAGGCGTTACAGTTCGCTTTCATCCATAGTTGGTCATATGAGAGCAACTGGTAGTCGCCATATGTGCCATCCAAAACAGCTTCTGCCCAATCAGCTGCTTGTTGATATAACTGCTGAGGGTCGAGCGACTCATACCCGGGAACGGAGCGTTTGTAGAACGAACGTGTCTGAAGGGGTGCATAGCGTTTGTTACCGCCTTCGGTAGTGTACGGAGCACCAGTACGGATGATGAGTTCTGTTCCGGCAGGCATAGCATAGGCCGCTTCGGTGGCATACACCTTAGCGAGCAGACCGGCAGCCGATCCTGCAGAAACATGTCCCGGACGATAGGCTGTGTCGGTATTCTTATAGAGCAAGGATGTGGCGTTTTCTAGTTGGGCAATGATATAATCATATACCTTGGTGACGGGTTGACGGGGCTGGTTCCGGTCAAACACTTCCGTTTCCGGTTGAATAGGTACATCTCCGTATGCGCGTACCAATAAGAAATAGGCAAAGGCTTTATGGAAATGCAGTTCTCCGATGGCGTTATTCCTTGTAGCAGTCGATATATTCTTCATTGCTGCTATATGCCGTTCGGCATTGTTGGCTCGTCCGATCAGTCCATAGCACCCTTTCCAGAGTGCATCAGTTAGATCGGGTTCTCCTTGAAAATTACCCGCACCGAAAGTGCCGAAGAGCCAGTCCGGTCCGGAGATATAATCGGCATCAAACTCGAGCATACGCGGAAAATAGCCCCAGCAGAACATATCGTATATCCACTTCGAATAGACACCTGTCACCCATTGGGTACATGCTTCTTCGCTATCACCCAGCGTGGTATCTGTGACAAGATCGGACGGATCTTCTTTGATCCAACTGCAAGATGAGACCGCCATTAAAATGGCTGTTAGACCGGCTATAAATAGCCTGTTAGACCACTTCGTTTTTAGACCGTTTACACTGTTAGATATCTTTCTCATAGTCATATGCAATTAGAAGGTGAAGTTGAGAGTGAGGGAATACGAACGAGCGGAGGGGTACGAATAACTATCCACGCCCGGGCAGGAGGAGTTGGTGCCACCGGCATTCACATCGGGTTCGAACCACGAGTATTTGGTGAACGTCCAGACGTTATTAACGGTGAAGTCCACATGTATTTTCTCTATCCATTTGGCCGGTTTATACCACTCATAGGCAAGAGTGATATATTTGATCTTAAGGAACGAACCGTCTTCTACATAGCGATCGGAGATAAGCCATGTACGGTTGTATCCGGCCGTAGCTTTGGGCCAAAGGGCACCATTGGGGTTCTCAGCAGTCCATCGATGGTCGTAAGCATCTTTAGTGATGTTACCTATGTTGGACATGGTGATATCGGTTAGGTTGTAGTTAAAGATATCGTTGCCATAAGAACCTTGCAGCATGAAGTTAAAGCTTAGCCCTTTCCAGCTCAGCCGTGAAGTGAGCGAACCGGTGAAGTCCGGGTTGGTGTTTCCGATGATTGTTCGGTCAGCTTCTGTGACAAAACCATCTCCATTGAGGTCGGCATAAATAATCTCACCGGTAGCCGGATCGATGCCTTCTTCTTTGTAACCATAGAGTGTGCCGATAGGACAGCCATTACGTTGTAGGAATACCTGATCGGCTTTTGACCAGAGAGCAGTAGCATACTGATCTCCTTTGAGCCCGCCTATGCGGTTACGGTTAAGGGATATATTGGCATCTATATGCCATTTCCAGTCCTTTCGATCGATAGCCTCCGCGCTCAGTGTGAACTCAAATCCCTGGTTGGTGACATAACCGCTGTTAACCATCATTTGGCTGAAACCGGACGAAGAAGGGATCGTGACATTCTGGAGTAGGTCACGTGTACGTTTGTAATAATAATCAAGGGTGATGTTGATACGATTATTCAGGAATCCGATGTCGATACCTGCATCCGCTTGGGAAGTGGTCTCCCATTTGAGGTCGGGGTTCGTCGGTCCTCGCCAATCTATCATCGCCTCTCCTGATTCGAGGGTACCATTATACGGGTAGTTAGCCGCTTCTAAAACGGTGAGTGTGCGATACGCGCCGATGGCCTGGTTACCCGTCTCGCCATACGAGATACGCCATTTCCAATTAGACAGCGCGTCCTGGTCCTGCATCCATTTCTCATCTATCATACGCCAAGCGAAAGCACCGGAGAAGAAAGGAGCCCATTTGTTCTTGGGTGCGAAAGATGACGAACCATCCACACGAGCCGAGACGGTGAAGAGGTAGCGTCCCATAAGGGTGTAGTTGACGCGAGCAAGGAAAGATGCCAAGGACTGCACCGTATGACTGCTTCGAATAACGGCTTTGTCAAGAGCAAGGGACATGTCTGCATCTTTGGTGAGGTCATTGGGGAAGTTGGTGGCGGTCATAGACTCGCTACTGCCCTCTCCACGTTCAAAGGTGGCACCGAGTACAGCATTGATGCTATGGTTTTCATTGAATTTATGATCGAAAGTGAGTAAAGTCTCTGTCGTGAGCGATTTCCATATGTTAGATGCTTTACCGGCTTTGCCGTTGGTGGGCGATTTGCCTTCCTGGGTATGGCGGTCGTAGTAGGTGCCGCGATGTCCGTCGTTATAGCCCAGACCGAGGTTCTGACGAAGTTTGAGCCAGGGTTGGATCGTGAACTCGACGAAGGAAGAAGAAAACCAAGATATCTGCTTGAGTTCATCTTTAGCACCATTGATATAATTGACAGGATTGGCTGCCAACCAGTTCAGTTCATCCAGTTGCTCGGTCTGTTGATGCGGTCCGTACGTAGGCGGGAAAATGAGGGACGAACGGATGATACCGGTGTTCTCGGAGTTGGTGCGTTGGAAATTCG
>Ga0247611_10000947_pt1 | contig 54897 bp, 60 predicted proteins | sample 177DNAGHGhighgp2_FD_192422 | JGI IMG/M metagenome (GOLD analysis project Ga0247611, IMG submission 192422) | Sheep rumen microbial communities from Palmerston North, Manawatu-Wanganui, New Zealand - 1770 DNA GHGhigh gp2 | ecosystem: Host-associated > Mammals > Digestive system > Stomach > Rumen... | reverse complement strand
ATCTGTTCTTTCTCCTTGATGTCTAATAGCATCTAATTTCATTTTATATGCTCTAGCTTTTTCACTAGGAAGTATATCTTCTCTTTGGTTCATGTTAGAATCGACCATTAAAATTGTTGCTTCTTCATCTGTTAATTCTCGTATAATACAAGGTATTTGTTTTAAATCAGCTAATACTGATGCTAGTTTTCTTCTATGTCCTGATACCATTTCATAAGTACCATCTTCTTTTGGTCTTACAATTGCTGGCATTAAAACTCCACTTTGTTTTATACTTTGAACTAGCTCTTGCATTTTGTCATCATTAACAACTCTAAACGGATGATTCTTAAAGTCCGATATTTTTTCAATGTCGATATTGACTATTTCATACATATAGTACCACCTCCTTTCTTTTACAAACTTGCAAACCACCTCCTTTCAATTTATAATCTATCTATTAATTGAATTATTTTACAAACAAAAAAGACCTGACTCAATCTTATTATTGAATCAGGTCTATTATTTCTCTATTCAATTATCATTTTTCTAGTCAACAAAAATCATTATGTGGTCTTTTGATGGTGTATAGTCATTTTTGTTGATATATTAATCAAAACTATTATTTTTAACCTAATAATTATTTAAAAAAATAAAATTTCAAAGTGGTCTTAGGTCATTAGTCACTCCATTAACCACCTACGAGTTTCGCTCTCGACTAGACTCTGGTGATTAGAGTTTTTATAAAAATTGGCATAAAAAAATCGTTGATAAATCAACGCTTTGCAACTGTTTATCAGGTCATTACCCACAGATATGGTCTCATCCCAACCACACTCATTTTCTCTATTAAAACATTTCTATATAAGGTTTTATTGCATAAAATCCCTTATTATAGACCTTTAGAATTATATACTATTATCATAATTATTTCAAGTATATTACAAAATAGTATATAACATTATTTAAAGTGCTTAAATAACATCAAAAAATGTGAAACATCCTACCTAAAAAATCCAGATATTGTTTCACATTTTCTATCTTTATTCATTTTTTTGACATTATGTTTTCATTTTTCATTTTCCTATAAAATGCCATTATTATCAAAATATAACACACTGTTTTGGGTAACATCAACATTCCCAAAGCTGGGAGTGCTGATGCGCCTGCGACTACTGGGATATAAAACAAAAATGATAGCAATACATAAAGCCACATGTTCTGAAATACTTTATCATTTTTCCTTTCGCGAAAATACAGAATTATTATTACAAGTCCCATCAATAAAAATGGGATATTTCTTATAATTCCTATGGTTACCGAGCCATTATTGGTTATCCAATTATTTTGAGGTAGCAAGCAAAGTATTATTCTAATGATTGTGAGTGTCCATATGGTGCACTCTAATTTTTGGGTGTTATTTACTTTATAATTATTTCTATAAATATAAAACATAAATATATAAAATATCGTCATAGATGCCGACGTCACAAGTTTTCCAATACCAAGCGCCGCCGAAAAATCTCCATCAACAAAATAATTTAAAATTCTAGGCACTAAATGAAATGCATCTCCACAGCCCAAAATTAATGTAGCAATTCCCATCAGCTTACCTAGCTTGCCCTCGCTTTTAGCAAGCATATATAGGCCTATTATAAAAGCGATTAGCAAATAGCCAATGTCAAATACCGTTTCTCCATATACTTTCATTATCTCTCCCATTTTGCTATTCGTCTCCTATCATCTTTTTAGCAAATTTTTCTGCATCCTTTAATTCATCATCTGTAGGTTTATTTTTCGAATAGAAATATTCTTCTTCAACCTTAATTCCTTTTTGAATCAACGCCTTTTTTATCAAATCAATAGAATGTTTTGAAATCCATGATGTTGAAAACGCCACCGCTCTTTTAATTTTATTCCCATACAACGCATCTAAATATTCCTTCAAATGCTTATCCAAACCATAAGCATTTCCAGTAGTCTATAGTTGAAATTAGTAAGAGTGGATTTTGAGAATTTAGTTTCTTAGATATGTTAAAGTAGTTCTGAATCTGTTGTGAACTTCATTTGTGTGGAGGGAGAATCTAGCTTATGAGCTTTGGGGTATGAGCGAACATCGGTTCTTTTTGCGTGATATTTTATTTTGTTTTAAAATGGTGTAAATTGTTACTACTCTATGCATAGACTTGTTTTATTTTAGTATGTTTTATTTTGCAATATTAGCTCTTATTTTCCATTTTTGAAACTTTCGCCACTTTTTTTGATGGTAATAAATGGATTGTTCGGTTAATTTAAAGTGTAATTATTTCTCTTAGATCTCTGGTCGACCAATGGTATACCAAGTGACAACCAAGTAGATACATTTTGGATACAGAAAAAGCAGGAAATTCCTGCTTCTAAAAAGGTAATTCATCATCATTATCACTAAATGTAAATACTCCAAACATACCATCAAACATCTTATGCCATTCATTATCCATAGGCAAAAATTTCAATTTCCTTTTAAATGTGTCAAACCATATAGGACTATTTCTATATCTTAATCTATCATTTATAGAATTTAAAAGATCATATTCTGGTTTTCTTTCTTGTGCTAGTATTTCAAAAAAGTTTTCTATTATAAAATCAAATTCAAATTCATTATTTCTTGAATCTACAAGCTTTTCATAGATACATTCTACAATTTCTTTTTTATTGTTAAAAAGATTGAATAAATGCTTTGCTCCAATTGCTATATCTCCATGTTCTTGAACTAAATCATAATCAAATGAATTATCAGTGGTATATACATTGCATTTTTTGATGTCTTCAAGAACCATATCCTCAATTTTTACTTTACTTAAATCATTAAAGTTTTGCCATACTTTTTCTGAAATAAAATTTAGTATTTTTACAATATCTTCTTCTTTACTTTTCCCATATATGTCTGTTTCTATTATAGAACAATATTCAGTAAATTCTTCTTCATTAAGTTTTTTAATTAATTCATTTATAATTGTTATTTTTTCATCTTTCAAATTTTCTTTGTTTTTATATAATTGAACAATTAACTCGTATATTTTATTATTTGGAATGTTATCAGCTAAATTTTTAGCATACCTATTAGTATTAGGGCATAACTCACTTGTCACTTCCAAATACCAATCTTCTATACTATTTATACTTTTACTTTGAGTTATCTCTTCTAAAAGAACTTTATCAATTATTACTAATAAAGCGTCTGCAACTTCCTTTGAATAGTTTTGTTTTGCATGACTCATTGGATTTCTAAAATATTCAACAATTCCTTTTGACAAATCATTTATTCCTCTATGCTTGTTTTTTTCTGTTTGAGTCTGCATCTTATTTATTTTAATTAATGGTTTCTTTTCCGAAAAAGCCTTATTTATCAAGTCTACGCCATCATCATCTTGTAAATCGGACTTTTTTCTGATTTCATTCATTAAGCACAATATAGCATCCCTAATTACTTCTGTATAATCTTTATTCTCATAGTGCATTTTTATTGAGTCTTTTAATAATTCCTTCATTGCTTCATCATCTCCATATTATTGTGTTACCCATCTATATCTTTGCTTTAGCTCTCCCATCATATTCCATCCTAATTTTCCATCATGTTGTAATCTTCCTACAACAATGCCTGGATGTATATCATTATCCTTTGCAAATTTTATAATTCGTTCCTTTGTGTAATTATTTTTTTCAACAAATTCTTTGTATATATTGTCATTCAATATCATATTTCTTGAATAATTATCTGCTTCTAATTCCATTTCTTTATCTTCTGTATCTTCTGTATCAATAAAATTCTTAGATTTCTTTGCATGTAACATCAAATGTCCTACTTCATGGAAAAACGCAAACCAAAAATGATCATTTGAACAATATCTTAAACTTATCTGAATTAATGGATTTTCTCCAATCCATGTAAATGCTCCTCTAACCTTGCTATTTGGAACTGCTTCTTCCATTACAAAATAGACTCCATTTTCATTGCAGATTTCTTTTATTTTCTTAAAAGTATCTACATCATCTTTTTTTATTAAACTTTTAATATCCAATATTGCCTTTTCAAAATTTTCTTTATTATATTCTTCTACATTTTGTTTACGTGCTTCTAATTCACACTTTCTGATCCAAACTAATAATGGCTCTATTTGATATCCATCTTCTTTAAAAGAGTATTCATAAACTCTGCTTGAATAAACTGACAATATATTCTCTACATTTTTTACACCAAAAAACTTAAGTAATTCATATACCTTTTCACTCTTTGATGATCTTTCTGGTAAATCTAACCATTTCTTTTTTCTCATAAAATCTATTTGATACTTTTGACATATTTCATCTAAATTCTCATTTTTCAATTTTTCTAATTCTTTTTCTTTTTCTAAAAATCCTCTATATTTTATTTCATACCCCATTAAAACTTCATAATTTATATTTATTACCTTTTCTAAAGCCATAGCCATATCCATCGTTAATAGGACTTTATTATTCAATAACTCACTAACATGTTTTTCACTAACATTTAATCTTATCGCTAATTCTTTTTGACTTATACTATATATTTCTAATCTTTCTTTTATTAATTCTGAAGTTGGTACAAAATAATTTGTTACTAAACTTCCCATATTCTCTCCTCACATTCTTTTAAAAACTACCTAATTATGATAATTTGTTATTTCTAATATATCTATTTCTTTTATTAAACTCTTATCGTATGGCATTTCATACCCTTTTGGTTTAATTATTATTCTCCATTTGGCATCAATACATACAGCGTAGCATCCTTCATAATTACCTTCTAACAAATGGCATCTCTCTGGCTTATCTACAGGAACCATGGAAAGATTATCTACAGTTTGAAGTGTATTGATTCTTAACATTAATCTTTTACTGATCTCATTATATTCTTTTTTAATATTTTTTTCACTTGATAAAATCTTTTCTAATTTGTTATTTGGCACATTAATTTTCATATACAACATCTATGCCGTCAAAATATATATTCTCTTTCACTCTGATTCCTCCTTCCTGTTTCTTATTTTAACACACTTTACCTCAAAGGTAAAGCATTTTTAACAAAAACTTGACATTTTTTTATTTTTAAGTGATTAATAACAACAATTTGAAGTAGGGAGTCTTATGGGAAGTTATAGAAAAGTTGGGCATTCAAGTGTTCAAACAACTGATAGAGTTTATTCTCACTTTTTTGAAGATGAATTTAAAAATGTTCCTAATGTTATGGAGGAATTTCTTACCGTAAAAGCAAATTAAAATAGACGAGATTTTATATATGATCTCGCCTATTGTTTAATGCTACACTTAGTGATTATTTGAAAACTAATGTCCTTCATGCAGATCATCAAAAGGATCTTTATAATCTCTCATTGCCGTCGCTATCTCTCTAAACTTTCTTAGGTTCTCTCCCGACTTAGGTATATAGGATTTATCGCCTGCACCAAAAGTTGCATATTTAGCTTCATTCAATGCACCCATCAAAAATAATTCCTCTTTTAGCGTTTCCTTATAACCGTCTCTAGTGTATTCATATAAAATTCTATCAAAAAAGTCTGGCGATTGTGCTCTTTTTGATAGCATATCAAGTGCTTTCGTATCGCTTTTTATTTTACCTATCCCTCTTAACGTTCTTGCAAACATTATTGCAGGCTCTTGCAATTCACCATAATAATCAAAATTCGTTGAATATCCTTTTCCATTAAATAGTTCTCCCCCAATTCCGCGCATTATCCTAGGAGGCCTATTTTTTTGGCAACGAGCATAAATGAAATTTTCCGCTGCATTTTGTGCAATAGCTTCATCTAGCAATCTAAAGCCATTAAACATCAACCATCTATCCTTATCACTCATTAATCCGCGTTTTAATTGATCGTCAACATAAGCCAAAACCTTTTGCATCCAAGCATGATTTATTACATGTCCCATTTCATGAGCAAGGTATAAGGCTCTCCTCTGATTTCCTGTTAAAGTGCTACTTCTTTCAAAGTGGGGATTAATATGAATTCTTTTGGGATTGAATTCTGTACGTCCATATATTCCTCTTTTTCCAATTGGTAGAAGACAAATAGTTTTAGCATTCTCCTTAATAGAATTAAAAACTTTTCCAAACTCCTTTGGTGATTGCTCATACAAGTAATATAAATAATGTACTACATCTCTCAAGCAATCTTTTAATGCATCTATTTCTTCTGCTCTTACTTGATTAGCTTTAACTTGTTTATCAAAATAAGCAAAACTATCCTTCCTTAATTGTTGTATGTAGTCTGCCACTGGTCTATTATATTCTTTAAAGTCAAAGTGATCTCCCATATTTACATGCTCCTTTCTTATAAATCTATTTTTTAATATCACAAGCTTATTTGACTCGCTCTTTTATTCCATCTTCACTATCTTTTAACGTCTCCAGGCCTCAAAGTGCCGTACCTCTTCTAGGCACAAAATATTTTGACATATCAATTCCTTCTAGCTTTAATAATTCTACTATATTGTTTATTCCACCGCCATAACCTGTTAGACTACCATTAGATCCTACAACTCTATGACAAGGAATAATTATACAAATTGGATTCCAGCCTACTGCTCCACCTACTGCTTGTGAAGACATTTTTTCAATGTTTCTTTTTTGGGCTATAATTTTAGAAATATCATTGTAAGTTAACAGTTTTCCATATTCAATGGTATTCATTATATCTACAACTTCTTTTCTAAATGATGTTAATTTATCTATTTTATACTTAGGAATAAAATCAGGAATATTCCCACTAAAATATAAATCCAGCCATTTGCTTGTTTCCTGAAATATTGGTAATTCTTTTTCTTCACAATCTAGACTATGTTTTAATGTATCTCTTGAATTCTCAAACCATAGCCCCGTCAAATATTCACCATCACTATTCATTATCATATTTGAGAATTGTTTTGGCGTTTTATATGTGTATTTATACATTCAAAAATCACTCCAGTCTATACGATACCTTCTTTTATTTTTCTCTTAAAAACTAAAATCATCAAAATATAACACACTGTCTTTGGTAGCATAAGCATCCCAAGCATCTTTATGCTACTCGCTCCCACTACCACTGGAATATAAAATAAAAATGATAGTAGCACATATAGCCATATATTTTTAAAAACTGCATCTTCCTTGCGCTTATTAAAATATAATGCAATAATCATAAGTCCCATTATCACAAATGGTATGTTTCTAATGATACTCATTTTCCGTATAGCTGCTGTAAAATCCGCATCTACAAAATAATCTAGCATTCTAGGTAACAAATGAAAGCTATCGCCAATGCCTAGTATAAGTGTTGAGGCTCCCATCATTTTTCCAAGTTTGTTCTTACTTTTAGCATATATTATTATGCCTGTGATTATTGCTATCAAAAGATAGCAAATATCAAATGTTGTTTCTCCATATATTTTCATAGGCTACCTCCTAGTGCTTTAATCTTATCACAAGAATAAAAAAATTGGAACCCCGAGACGTCCCTAGGTCTCATGTGGATGTGGAGACATCAAAATCACGCGAAAAAATTAAGGACTTGCTTCGGCAAGTCCTCATTTCATTTGTCAATTGACAAACATCACCCTATGTATGGCCACCAACGGAATAGCTGTCACAATAATAGTTAATACAACATCAAGTGTTCCACTGATTATAGGATTTTTTTCGATAAACCACAGTGAAAGAACTGCCAGTATTACCACTATTAATGCTATTCCGGCGATTATAATCCCAGATTTTACTTTTCCGAGCTTAGTAGCAGAAAGATTTTTAAAAAGAATAAATAAGCCAACAAGTAAGTAAATTGCAAGAAAAATCCATGTTACACCAATTGCCCGTTGACCATCAGGAATCTCTCCACCCATGTATTGAAAAGCCCAACAAATCTCTGCAAGTGGAACACAGATGTAGAAACAGAAAAACATAGCAACTATAATTAATAGTAAAGACCAACCTAGTCCCTCTCCTATCCGCTCTCTATCGCTATCATTCCTGCTCGCTGCCGCTATTGCTGCAAATAACCACCACATATTTATCCTCCTTTTGAAATATGCTTGTTAATGGGTATAATAATATTTTGAATATTATATCACAAATCAACTTAAATTGGAACCCTAGAACGTTTAATCGACCTCCTCGAGTTCTAGAAAAGGAGAAACAGTATATTCTAACCGTTTCTCCTTTTCCACTACAAAACAATATTTAGTTTTTAGAAAGTGCTATGCCTCATTCCGGTAAGCAGTATCTCGCTTGTACGAGATCCTGACTTAAATGCTTCAGAAGAATACCAGGAAGCAGATTTTACAAATTCATATGTCACATCTGACCCGTCATCCAACCCCCATAACTCATAAGCAATGTTATACATATAGTCATTGCCAATTGCTGGTACTCTCTCGTCAGACTTAGCTACTCCAAAAATTGCAAGAGCATGAAAAAGCCTTGTGTAATTGTCACAGAACATATCTTCAGTTTTCGCCGTAGCATTGATCTCCTGAATGATTCTTGCAATCACTTGTTTACGGAGCTTTTTCATTTCGGCCTTGGTGATCCGATCCATTCCAAGAATGCCGCATCCTCCTTTTTTCTCGTCATACCAAAATTCATTTGGAATCCTTTTTGGATAAGACACAGCCTCCTGGATTACGCTGCAAGTTTCGAATGCATATGGAAACCCCCGAAGGAGTGCCCAAACAAGTTCATCGAGTATTCTTTTGTCTACCATAGCATTTTCCTCCTAATTATATTGTATATTAATTATAGCTTGTTTACATAAGGTTGTCAAATATATCCATCGGAATGCTCCTTATTTGTCTCACGCTAAGGTGAGCCTCATTTTATTGAAATTACGTTCAAAAAATGATATAATTATTATGTAATATTTTATGTTGCTTTCGTAAAATACATTATTTGGAAAGAACATTCTCATTAGAAAGGAGTTAGTGTGAAACAGCTTAAAATTGCTATTCTATTGATTGTAACTCTCTCCATTCTGTCAGGCTGTGGCTATACAACTAAAGAGCGGAATGTAATCGCAACAGTGACAAGTATGGAATACACTCCATCTAGCACTTTTCCTATGCCTATTTACAATCCGGCTCTCAAGATGCCAATGATTATGTACGTGCCTCAACCTGAAAAATACGAGGTAGTCATATCATATGAGAACGTTTCAAGAACGTATGACAATCAAGAATTGTATGATTCTGTTAAAGTTGACGATCATCTTACCATGACACTTGTGGAGTACTACGATGATGATGGAAAACTGCAAGGACAGGATTTGAAATTTCCTGACGAGGTAGGCCAAAATTGAATATTTTTTAATTGTAACCATCGAAACGTTCCTTATTTGTCTCACCTATCAAAAAAAGAGCAATATGCTATTCGCATATTGCTCTTTTTGCTACTCATGTAGCGCTATGAAAATCAGCCAACCCATTATAAATACTGGGTATAACTTGCGCTGAGTGCTTCTTCCTCTTCTGAAAGTCTCACAAATATACGCATGTCATCTGTTACCACCTTGGGAAAATAATGTTCATTGCGGAACTGTGCCGGTATACAGTAATCCGGTATAATTGTGACACGATGACAGTTGCTACAAAAGAATGCATAATGCACACGTATTGTCTCACCTTCCAAATAGTAGAAGTGCACAATGTCATCCAGATCAATCTCTAGAGCACTATAGCAGGCTTTCCGGTCACTTTTATATCCTTCACCAGTGCACTGGACCACCACTTTCCAATCAGGCTCTGAAATACATCCTTTCCTTAGCATTTTCATAATGTTACTCCTTATCACAGGTACTTACTATACTTGGCGCTTACTTTTTTATCATTCTCTGAAAGCAGAATCCGCCTTTCGATCATTTCAAGGTCCTTCTCGACAACGACGATAGGAAAGTCGTAATCATGAAAGAATTCTTTCGGAATGTGTTCAGTGGGAACTACTGTAAAGCAATGACAGTTGCAGCAGAAGAATCCATATTTGATCTTCATACTGCCCTCTTCCATGTAATACACACCCACAATGTCATTCAGATCAATTTCAAAAGTATCAAAGCAAGGTTGCCGGCTACTTTCGAAGCCTTTCCCATTACACTCCACAACGTATTTCCAGTCAAGTGCCTCCATTCTTCCTTTTTTAAGCATTTTCATAATGTTACTCCTTACATAATACATCCGTAAATGGTTACAGAAGATCGCTCAGTTCTTTTTCCCTATCTGAAAGATGCTTATAGATTTCATCATCCTTCATTGCGACCATAAGAGACTTTGCGCGAATCTCTCCCGGAATACGTTTTACAGAAATAGACGTGAAACTGTGACATACCGGGCATATAATGCCATATGCATGATAGGAATGTCCATACCTATGCACGGGATAGTGAAGCTTCACAATATCGTCTCCAACTGCCTCTAAAACTGAGTGACACGCTTCCCGATCACCTCTGAAGCCGCTTCCTGTACATTCCACACGAATAGACCAGTTTTTGGGTTTCATCTTTCCTTTGCTAATAATTTTCATAGTAAAACTCCTAACACAAATTATTCTGTTGTTAGTTACTCTATCACTTGCAAAGCAAGCATATTTCTATAATTATAGCATAATTGAGCCATTTCTACAAGACATCTTTTCAACTAAGCTAATAGAAAAGGAGCAACATGCTTTCGCATATTGCTCCCCTTGCTACTCATGTAGCGCTATGTGCTATGAAAACATCCAATTACAGGTATTCACTCAGTCGCTTTTCTTCTTCCGAAAGAGACTGGTAGATCGGTTCATCCTTTGTTGCCACTTCCGGAGCATCCAAACAAATCTTATGCAAAATTACTTCTTGGGGAATAGAAGTCAGGCAGTGACAAATCGGACAGAAAAATGCATATCCAATATAATGCAGATTTCTCCTCGATTTGTAATGAATAGTCACGACATCTTCTGCTTCAACCTTCAGAGTAGAATGACACGGCACCCGGCTACTTTCGTAAGCATTGCCCTTGCATTCCATAGTAATGCTCCAGTTCTCAGGCTTCATTCTTTTTCTGCTAATAATTTCCATAGTCACTCCTCCTTACAGATACTGTCTGAGCTCATCACTCTTTCTTTTCTCATCTAACGTGAGATACCTACTAAGTTCACAATTAGGCTCTTCAGCTACCACAGGCGTGAAATGGCAGTCCCTGAACTGCGCCGGAAGATCTCTTTTTGAAATTGCTGTGAACCGATGGCAATTGCAGCAAAAATAACCATATTCTTCATACATACGACCGTCCTTCAAGTAGGAAACATGGCAAATGTCGCTCAATCCAATTTCCAAGGTACTGAAGCACGGTTTCCGGCTTTCACTGTAGTGGCCATAGCCAGTACATTCAACCACCGTCTTCCAATCACGCGGTTCCATTACCGCATTTTTCTTCAAAATTTTCATAGCAAATCTCCTTAACTTCAACAAATCTGTTATTAGTTACTATCATGTGCTATATCAAGGATACTCCTTACATTATAGCATAATTTGGCCATTTCTTCAAGATTGGAGCATATGGGGACACTGACTTTCAGATTTGTTTTTTTCTCACGCTTAATATATAATACACAAAAAAGACAAAAGGAGTATGTGTATGTTAGATAAATATATAGATGATTTAAGAGATACTATTGTTCAAGAGACTTGCAACCTTATAAATATACCTAGTGTTTCTGAAGAGACAGGGAACCCTGAAATTCCATTTGGTGAAGGCTGCAAGAAAGCTTTAGATTATGTATTAGATTTAGGCAAACAACTTGGCTTTCGAACCAAAAATATAGACAATTATTGCGGTTATATTGAATTTGGCGATGGTGATAATTTAGTTGGAATTATTGGACACCTTGACGTTGTTCCAAGTGGTGATGGTTGGGAAACTCCCCCATTTGAGGCTAGCATCATCTCTGGCAACATTTATGGCCGTGGCGCCATTGACGACAAAGGGCCTGTAATAAGCGCCCTATATGCTATGAAAGCTATTCATGACAACTTAAAAGTTAATTCAAGAGTACGCCTAATCCTTGGTGTTAATGAAGAAAAAGATTGGAAATGCATCAAGCATTACAAAGAAACAGAAGAATTTCCTACTATTGGCTTTAGCCCTGATGCTAACTTCCCATGCATTTATGCAGAAAAAGGAATTCTTACTTTGCATATACGAGATGACTATTCAAAATATGCTAACGCCCCAATCAAAATCACATCCATAGACTGCAAAAACAACGCCATCAACGTTGTTCCAAAGTTTTGTGAAGTTAATCTAAAAATAGATTGTGAAAAAATAGATTTTGCTGAGTGCATTCATTTTATAAATGAAACCATTAATGAACTTGGCTTTAATATTTCTATAAATGATAATTTAGATAGTATAAATATAATTTCAAGAGGTGTGCAAGCTCATAGCGCACACCCAGAACTTGGTACAAATGCTATTTCACAAATGATTATTCTATTAAATAAGATTTTTAAACATTTTGATATAAATACTAATATTTTAAATTTCTTTGAAAAAAATATTGCCATGGAGCATAACGGCAAATCATTAGGTATTGATTTATCAGATGAGTCTGGTGCACTTACATTAAATGTCGGACACTTTAAGTTTGTGGAAGACACTATGAACAATCTTCAAGTTAGCTTAAATTTGAGGATTCCGGTGAATACACCTATCGACAATATTATAGAAAAAGTATCGGATGTATGTTCAAAATATAGTTTAGGAACTGTTGTAGGTGGAAGACAAGAACCTTTATATGTACCTAAGGATAATTTTCTTGTTAAGACTCTAACCGATATCTTTAATAAAGCAACCAATTCAAACTTAGAGCCTATCCCTATCGGTGGCGGCACATACGCCCGCGCTTTTGATAACTGTGTATCATTTGGAGCCAACTTCCCTGGTGACACCGACATGTGCCACCAAGCCAATGAGTTTATTAACATAGACAAACTAATTCTTTCGTGCAAAATTTATGCTGAGGCTATTATGAAACTTGGAGGTGCCATTTAACATACAATTCAATAACAAAAACAAATCGGGGAACAGCGATTATCTCACTGTTCCCCTTTTTGCGCAGTCTACTTAATATTAAGTTGATGTGGACTTACTTCATCTGAGTATTCGGAGAATTAGTTCCTCTCAGAACTGGTGAGCTCACATAGTGTTCCCTGAAGAACTTGGTACTCATTTGCTTCTCTTCAGATGACAGTTTATCGTACTCTGTGCTGCGTCTCGGAGCGATCCTGGGCAAAGAATTGTATACATTCAGCGGGATCTCATAGTCTGCCATAGAAATGAAATTCCCACAAATAGGACAAATTGCCCCAACACGCCACCAAGATTCCGACACGCCGGTCTGCGTGGGTACCACGGTGTACACTCTTACCAGCTTATTAGCGCTTACGTCACTTGTTTTGCCGCAGCATTTCTTTCTGATAAAAATATACCGATCCTGTTTGCACACCACTTCTTTTTTCAAACTGCAATAAATCTTCTTCATATAAACTCCTTACATCAATTTGTTGTTAGTTGCATATGAAGCCACTAATGTGGATATCTATGGCCTGTTTACATAATAACATGTTTTCGCACATTTTGCAAGAAGGGCCGACCCTTTTTGACAGAAAATTGTCAAAAGGGACAGACCTTAACATGAAATTCGATTAAGACTCAATGACGTACATCAATAATTTTGCTTTCCCATCATCTTTCTTTCATTTAAAGGTAGCACCTCATTTTCATATATGACTCCCACTTTGTTTGCAAGCTCCACTGCATCACTTAATAAGTTCTCTAGACTTGTATAAGGTTCATTTCCTGTATCTATTTTATATAACCAGTCTATGTATTTTTTCTTTGCAGCATTATCTGGCCTTCCATAAAGCACTTTTCCAGTATGAAGCCAGTATCCAAATTCTACATTTGTCGTATATCCAGGCATATTCGGAAATTCTCTAGGTATCCAAAACACTATTACAGAAGCATTTGACAGTGCTGTACGCTCCCACATCACTTGATGATTATAATCCTCAAGTGGCTTCCATGAAGAATACTCTGGTGTATATACAATGCCCTCAAAGCCACATTTTTCAATAAATGCACATGCCTCTTTTCTCCACGTTTTAACATTTTCATTTCTAGGAGTTGGACCTGCTAAAAATATTGCCTTTTGACCTTTTATCACCTCTTGATTTGAATAATTAATTATCATTTTTCCTCCTTGTATAGGTCTGTCCCTTTTGACAATTTTCTGTCAATAAGGGTCGGCCCTACTCATCTTAAATTCCAAACTCCCCTATATTCGTTATTAATGAACAATTCAACTCGTTGACCTCCATGTTCTTCTTCACTAAATCCTGCAACACTTAGATTATATTCGCTATCCGGTTTCATATTTAAAATCGAGATTTTATTATCTCTAATATTTCTCCCCGGAGACCTTTTATTAAGTGAAAATGATATGCTATCACCATTCATCCTTAGTTTTCCACTCGACCTTGTAATTCGTTTCGTAGAATTGCTCAAATTATTAAACAAGTATATTTCAACGGGGATTCCCTTTTTTTCTCTCACATCCCCTACATAATTAATATTTAAAATAGGAAGGTCCATACATAGTAAATCATATATATGATACTCAGTATCACTATATATCATCAGCTTGAAAATATGGTTATTCTTTGTTTTCTCACTAGTTATTTTATCAGACAAAACTGCTATTTGAACATTTTCAGCCTCTGCCTTGAACGATACACTAGGGTTATACTTGCTATAGCTGTCATTTATCAATGAATAATAAAGTGTACTGCTTTTATTATCTAATACCAAACTGTAATCATTAAACCTAATATCACGTAGCACAAGCTTTTCACTTGGCTTTCTCGCAGCAATTATACTATTCCAGGTTGATTCCGTTACGGAAAGCTCTTCATATTTCTTGCTAGAGTTAAGATAAAAAAACAAAATCAAAAACGCCACAATTACAGTAAAAATAATTATAGATATTATTACTCTTTTTCTACTCATACTACACTATATCATCAGCATCATACTCTATAATAGAATATTTGCTAATCCTTTCATTTTTCGATAATTCGTTATTTAGATTTTGAATGTCCTTATATGTAAGCTCAATTGCATAATCGAAGCCTTTTGAACTATAATTTCTAGATTTAAACCTGTGACTAATTTTTTTTGCTTTAAACAGATCGGTCAAATCACCCTCAACGTCCTCACCGCTTCTAACAATTAGGACAAATGATTTTCGTCCAAAATTAATATTTTCCAAAAGTATCAACGTAAGCGTAACCACCACTGAGGTCAAAACACCCACTTCAAACAACTGACATCCACAAATTATTCCTATAAAAACACTCCATAATAAGTATAACATATCAACTGGATCTTTTATAGATGTTCTAAATCTAATTATTGCAAGGGCACCAATTGTACCTAGAGTAATAACTAGATTTGATTGCAAGCATAGTATAATTGCCGAAATGAAAAATGGCAAAATTGCAACCGTTATATTAAATGACTTGTTATAAAAAGACCTGTGTGACACCATTCTATACACGAAAAATTCATATATTGAAAGTATTGCTACCATTAACAGCACTGACACTATTGTGCTTGTTGTAACACTTTCATTAGCATAAGAATTCATAATATTTTCAAATATTTCCATAATTTTATTTTTCTCCTATTTTTCTCTATCTCATATAGCAATCAATTATTTTTCTTCCATAATAATACTTAGAAAAAGACGTTTGATTGTAATTATATGACTCCACAATATTTCTTATATGCGATGGCAAGATACTGTCAAACTTTACTTCCAAGACATTTACTCCGCTTGGAAGTACATAAAAACTTTGATAGTCGCCATCCAAAAAATTCTCTAATTCATATGATGCTGATATCTTCATATCGAACGTGATTCTGACATTTGTTATATCCTCAACATATGCGATTCTCTCATAGTCTATAATTACCTTCGGACTATAATTATAAATCAACATATCTACTGCCAGTTCTTTTATCAACTTTTTCTCAGTTTCAAAAATCAAATCAGTACACTCTCCTGAGAAAATCATATTGTATTCATCTACTGTTAACCTGCAAGACTTCTTATGACACCTGCCTTCAAGCTTTTCTTTCTTTTCCAAAACTATATAACTTAGGTCATTACCATAATATCTTATTCTCCACTTAAATCTCTCAGATAGCCCCGAATCTGTCGTATATATCGATGTATCCTTATAATCATCAAAGTACAGCGAATGTATCAAATACCTCCCATTAGACGGTGTATGTGGGTCTATTTCCATCAATTCTGACAGTCTCGACTTCAACAAAGAAAGCTCTTGATTGGTTAACAGATATTTCCATTCGCTACGATACACTTTTGAAGCTTGAGGTTTAGGGACGTCCATTATAAACCTCTCTTTATTAAACTGATTCATTTCTTTCATTTGGCTCACTTTCCTCATTTGTCTCATTTGGAGATTGAAGCTTTTGACGGGCGTCCCCAGGTTTCATTTCAGGCCTCTCACCATTTGGAAATTCTCTCATTTTGCCTTTCATTTCGCCATTCATCTCTCCTTCTGCATTTTCTCTCATGCCACCTTTCATATTTCCGCCACCCATCATAGAATTTGTGATGGTGTCAGTTTCTGTTCCATTTATGATAAGTGTTCCACCATTGTGTTCTGCTGTTCCGTCGAAATCAAATGCAAAATTAGCTGTTATATTGACATTTCCACCATTAATGTATATGTTGCCATTTGCATCTATTGCATCAGTGTCACCTTGCCCCATTTTTATGGTAATATCTCCCCCATTAATTTCAACTGTAGGCGTGCTCACTGTAGATTTGTTACTTGCATTTATACCGTCGTCACTCGCTTCTATATTTATAGTACCATCGTCTATCTTAATGTATGTACCTTCTATCCCTTCAGCAGAAGTAATATTGAAAGTTCCACCTATTATTGTTGCTTTTGTAATTGCTTGAATACCATCACTTTTAGCTGTGATATCAAATGTTCCGCCAGAAATAGTCACATACCCCAAACTCGTATCTGCATCATTAGATGCTTTTATTCCATCTCCACCGGCATTTATAGTAAATGTGCCATCCTTGATTTCAACACTATCCTTTCCTCTAATACCATCGTCGTCAGTGCTTATTACATATGTACCATTTTCTATTACAAGCGTATCTTTTGAAACTATGCCATCATAGTTGGACTCAATTTCTAAACTTCCGTTCCCTGAAAGCACAAGATCAGCTTTAGAATAAATCGCTCCATCTAAATCTTCCGTCGTTGTGCTAGAAATCTTATTTGTACCCGAAAGAACAATCGATACTGTTCCAGCACTTTCAACATTTATTGCAGGTCCGTCTTCAGATGTAATCTCAGCATCTTTTAAAACTAACTCCACGTCGTCATTTGTATTTATTGTAATGCTTTCTGAATTTCCAGATATTTCGTAACTTCCTCCATCCGTGATGGTCTTGCCATTGTTAGTTTTACTTTTGCTTGAGTTTGAGCTTGAAGCTTTTGAGCTAGCATTTGAACTCTCTGCTACTGTGCTGTCTTTAGTTTTTGAATTCATGTATGTAATTGTAAATCCAGCAATCAATGCCACGATTATAATCACTCCAATAATTATAGCTATTAATTCTTTTTTATTTTTCTTTTCCATTTTTATATGTCTCCTTTACTATCATTTCCTACCACACTTGGCTCTGGTATGCTATCAACTTCAGTGCCATTTATTATAAGTGTTCCACCTGTGAATGTTGCCGTTCCATCGTAGTCAAATGTTGAACTACCAGTAACATCAACTTTTCCACCTGCAATTACGATGTCGCCATTGGCGTCAATGCCATCTGTGTCCCCGTCTGCCATTGCAATCGTTATTGTTCCGCCATTTATTTCAATTTTAACGTCATAGCTGTCTGATTTACTTCCAGCATTTATGCCATCACCCGTTGCATTTATCGTAAGCATTCCGTCATTTATTTGAACATAAGTGCCTTCAATACCTTCTGCACCGTTTAATACAAGTGTGCCACCATCTATTTGAACAACCGATTGACCATGTAAGCAGTCATCTGTTGCTGTAACATCAATATTTCCGCCACCTATATAAATGTAGCCCTTTGTATCGTCGCTACTGTTTTCTGCATGCAACCCATCAGTGCCTGCATTTAATGTAATTGTTCCATCTGCAATTCTTATCGAATCATTTGCCCTAATTGCCACCGCATTTGATTTTATTTCATAAGTACCACCTGTTATTTTTATGTCATCTTTCCCAGTAATTCCGTTTTGCGTTGACTCAATATTTAAAGTCCCTGTTCCATTAAATGTAATGTCTTGCTTAGAAAAGATTACTCCATTCAAATTATCTCCCGTATTATTAGTCTCATTATTCGTTTCAAAAGTTCCTGAAACTTTTAAACTATTTGCCCCCAATGATGTCACGAATACTTTATCAGCCGTCTTCACATAAATGCATGGCATTGTTTCGTTTGTAATTGATAAATCTTCTAATACAAGCTGAACTTTGTCAGTATCTGACGCCTCCACATATACCGTGACGTTCTCAGCTGAGCCGGTTATTAAATAAGTTCCTGCTTCCGTTATATTAATATTCTCTCCATCTGAAACCGTAAATTCAGTTGCATGTGCTGTATCTGCGGCTTGCTGTAAATCTCTATCAGTGAACAAATCACTGCTTTGATAAATTTTTGTTCTTGATGCATTATTATTATTTACTCCATCGCTATTCTTAAGTATGCTAAGTCCAACAACTATTACTATTAGTATGATTATTCCTAGTATTGTACATGTTTTTTTCATGATATTTCTCCTTCTTTCTTAAGCCTTTCCTTAACTTTAGTTATAATATAGCAATGAAATATTGAAAAATAATTGAAAAAATATAGGGCCGACCCTTTTTGACAGAAAATTGTCAAAAGGGACAGACCTTAACATATTTTATTTTTCTATACTTCCTACAAATCTGTCCTAAATAGCAGAGTCATATCAAAAAAGCCGCACAAAACAAAAAAGAAGGTCAGTATTGCTACTAACCTTCTCTTTCCTATAGCTTCCTGTTTACCCTATGTAGGCTTCATTCCTGGGCTGCCGGTACCTGATCAGCATTTTTCTGCTTTGCAGCTTTAATAGCTGCCTCGACCTGAGCAGCATATTCAGTTTCAAAGTTACCGCCAAGATCTGAATGAACCAATGCTGAACCATAACAATTCTCTCTACGAATGGTACAAGAGACATCGGTCATGCTTGTTCCATCATTGGATCTGTGTACAAAGACATCATACCCAGCCATCACAAGTTCTGCAGTAATCTCCGGCATCAACTCAGTATAACACCTGATATTTACGCTGAAACTGGATTTTGTCTTCTTCTCAATTGCTTCTTCTATCTTAGCTCGCTGAGAAGCTAATATAACTTCCCGAACATCAACTGCATTTTTGAAACTATTCATCTTGTCCTCCTTTTAAAAAAGCTAACATGTATCAACGAGAAACTTTTTGCATTTGCTACAAGTACTGCAACAAATAATACAGTATTTTTCTTACCTAACAATTATATCATCCTTTATGTTAACTTGCAAGTGTTAAAGAAAAACCAAAGGTCTGTCCCTTTTGACAATTTTCTGTCAAAAAGGGTCGGCCCTATTAAATGAGCTGGCTGATATTACTATCAGCCAGCTCGAGAGTTTCTAATTGATTTAATAATATCTTAAAAATGATTAACTGTATCGATTTATTCAATGCACCTGGAATAAGTAACACTTTCCATAGTCTTGTCATATCTCTCCGCCATTTCTGGATTATTTTTAAACATCTCATACTGCCGCTTGTACTCATTATAAAAGGTTTCGCCAAAGTCAAAACGCGACAAGGAATAATATCCTGTAAAATCCTGAGATGATAATACCCAAGATATTCTTGTACGTCTATCAGTATCTGCGCCTTTAACCTCAACCTGGTACTTTTTCTGTACGAGAACGTAGCAGACTCCCGGCAAAACTATATATGGTAATTCCGCATGTGTACTGCCTTCATCTTTAGCAGTTTTGATTGCACTCTGAACAGCTTTTATTTGCCGATCAATTGTCGCTTCGCGAATATCGACCGCATCTAAAAATCTACTTTCTTCAACCATAAATACCTCCTTATAATGCGTTAGTGTTACATCTTAATCAGATGGATCTTCTTCATGGAAATCCGGCCTAGCGTCAACTGCCTTTTCAAATGTAATCATTTCACTCATACTGTCCTCCTATAAAAGTATTTAAAATAGTATTATCAATGAGAAACTCCTAGTAATTGCCGCAAGTATTGCAACAATTTATAAGAGATACTCTCATAAGGCTATTATACTACATTTTATGTATACTTTCAACTTTTCCAAGTATTCTAAACTAATAGATAGACGAATTTTCAACACTTCAATGATAAAAAGAGATGGTAAGCCACATCGCTTACCACCTCTTAGAGTTTCAACTAAACAGTCAATATCATTTTACGAGTCAAAGTTCTTCAGGACTTGCAAACATTTTGGCACCCTCTGATCCATTAGACTTGTTTGAAATGAAATCGTCATCTACATTCCTATGACGTGCTCCAAGCTCATTGAGAGCAAGATCAACTTCCTCCTTATATTCCTTTCCTATAGCTTCTGGGGCATCAATAATCAAAAGTCCTCTTCGGTCTTGTCTTGCCATTAACCATGCCACTATTGTTTCACCATCACAGTATTTATCTAATTTAACTGTCAAATCGAATCCTTCCAAAAGAAGCCTCGCCGCATCTTTAGGAGTCAATGGTTTGCTGCATTTAACATGAAATGTCGTCCATTTGTCCGAAGTATCATTACATGTATTCTGTATCATCTCTTTCACCTTGGTATACCAATTTTGAGAAGACTTCTCCTGATATCCAACCGCTTCATTCTTAATCTCACTTGCCATATTCATAATGTAATATTCTCCTTATGTGGAAGTGTAATCAGCAATCAGTTACCAATATCATCATCCACCGTTCTGGGATTGATATCGGACACGTTAAGTGCTTCCATAACTGCATTTTCGTATTTCTCCTTAATTGCATTATTAAAAGCATTGACAACAAGTACACCTTTCGTAGTACCAGTTGCTAAGAGCCATGCCACTCTTGTTTCACCGGTAAAGTTGCTATTTATGGTGACTATAACATCATACCCATTATCAAGCAACCAAGCCGTGTTCTTAGGAATAAAAGGTGTGCCAAAATGTGCTGCGCAACCTCCATCTTTTTCTCCACTAGACAACCATAACCTGTCTCTTATCCACTCATACTCTCTCTCGACATTTTGTTCTATTGCTATAGCTGCTCTAGTGCTTTGGATCTTCTCAAACTCCGTCTTTTCCTCTACTGTGTTTTCCATATTTTTTTTCTCCTATATGAATGTACAACTATTATCAACTATCAACGTGAAACTCTTTGCATTTGCTACAAGTTTTGTAACAAATGATAAGACTATTTTTCTTATAAGATAATTATAGCACAGATTATGTCAACTATCAACAATTAATACCAGAGCCTCCCTATAAAGCCGAGAAACTATTTATTAAATATATAATCATGTAAATATCTAATTAAATATGCAACCTCTCTATCATAAATCTCTTTTGAAATTCCAAATTCCAATATATCCTTTCGAAGCTCTGGCAACCTATCCAATATAACAGAAAATCTACAATTATTTTCAATGCAGTTCTTCCATCTACTAATACCAACAAAGTCTATTTTATCTGCATCCCTAATAATTCTTCCCTCAATAGTTTCAGGTTGTTCATTCCAACCATGTTTATATATTGCCAAATAACATTTTTCTATAAAATGAGAATCATAATTTTCTTTTGTTAACTCCTCTTTCAACATTTCAGCGCTTCTAATTGCATGACCTTTTTCTCCTTCAATCCTTCCAACGTCATGCCAATATGCTGATAAAATACAAACCTCCGCATCTACTTCATGTTCTACCTCCAATATTTCTTTAACATATCTAACAACAGATTCCATGTGTGACACTGAATGCTTTGGGTCTGGAACTTTTCCCATAATTTCTGTTGCCTTATCTATTAAGGTTCTGTATTTTTCTTCAATTTCCAAAAATTTTTCGTTCTCCATTTTTCCTCCTTTAGGGTTTCCCTCTATTATAATTTATAAATTGCAAGTAAATTATACTCTCCTTCATGATCCTGCTCTTTAAAAACTTGTTTTTCATAGTCTACACCATTATGTTCTAAACACAATTCCATGAAACATGTAAAAATACCAATATCTATTTGATTATAATACGTAACCATATCCTTAGGCATTATGCCTCTTTTGCCTTGCTTATGATATCTATATACTTTTAATTCTTTCTCATTTGCCTTAACCTTCCATGGTTGCGAATTGCATGCACTTGGTGCGAATCTAACAATATTTGCAATATCTAAAAAATAATCTCCATCCCAAATTTCAGATATGTCTTTTCTTTTACTTTTGTACATATCCTTTCTAAATTTACTATCATCATCCACCTTAGCAATGGCCATCATTATCACAAAATCAAGCCCATCATATTCCTTCTCACTAGGTTTTCCAATTCCAAACCAAAGTGTCCCTATATTCTTTGACACCAAATATAAATCAAGTTGCTCTCCTAGATAGCCTATATTTTGTAGGTAATTTTCTTTTTTCTCCGAATAAAACAAAATGCAATATTCTTGTCCTCTCCTACAAGTTGTATCTTTTGATGTTTTTATTTTTACTTTAATATCGTCTTCTAATGGCTTTAGCGTAGCAAATACATTTTCTATTTCTTTTATTTCATCCTCAGTTATATGCTCTTTTCCAATATTTCTAAATAAATGAAATGATTTTCTTTTAAATATCATTTGATATAAATTTGCGTCCACTCTATTTGCCTCCCATCTATAATACTCACTTTTCTATACTTTATCATATTGAATGCATAATAACAATGCCAAATGACTAAAAGAACGTGAAAAAGGCAGCAATTTAGTTTCAATTGCTGCCTGCTTGAAATATAAGTGCTTAAATAATAATTTTGGATTTGTTATCCATTATTCAGCACTTGCCGGACGAATCACTACCTGCATTCCGAACTTAAACTCCGTGTCCCAAAATGCTGCGGCATAGCCATCACTCAATCCGAGAATAACATGGTGACTAATCTTCGCATGGAAAAACTTTACATCTGCCCATGCCGCCACAGCTCCCTCCTGTCCGATCACAGAGCTTTCCTTAGCTTCGACTTCGACTCCATAAGAATATCCATCTTCTGTCTTGACCACACACTTGGCTTTGCCCTCTTCATCAGTAGTCTGCACTTCTACCCGTTTGGAATTCTTGTACAACTCGATAGTATACTTGCACATAACTGTCTCCTTTGCAAAGTGAAGCAATCCCCTAAAATTGCAATTACCAATTTTTACATTAATCTGTCCATTAAAAACTTACTAGGGAATAGGCTTTTTTTCAAGCGTGGGTTTCCCCACATATATAAATAATACTACAAGCATTATATCATATTTTATGTAAAGTTACAATAAGGGCCGACCCTATTTATTTAGATATCTTATCACCTCGCTAATATCATCCTCTATTACAACATCAGCATATTTCTCGATGTTCCCTTTTGGATTAATTGCAAATTTATGACTTGCAAGCGATAGCATTTTTATATCATAAAGTGAATCGCCTATAGCATAAATTTCTGATTTTTGCACTCCTAATTTATTAATTATTTCTAAACAAGAATTATACTTAAAATCACTTCCTTGAAAATCCGATACCGTTATATTATCTATTTTATCGCCATCCATTTTAGGACTAGAACCGATTATATAATCTATGCCTAACAATTCCTGATAGTATCTTAATACTGGCATGATGTTTCCAGATGACAATACAGTTATAAAATCATTAGCTTTTAAGTATCTGAATAATTCTATTGTGCCTTTTCGCAAATAGTTTTTTTCATCCAATTTTTCTTTTATTTGTTCATAAGACACACCATGCAAAAAGTTGATTCTGTCACACAATGGCTGAAGTCCCGTCAGTTCACCCTTATGTGCTTTTTCATTGATAAGTTCCGACTCTTCTTTCTTGCCGACTATATCACATACAACATCTAATATGTCCTCTGTAACGATTGTACCATCAAAATCAAATAAAAATATCTTTTTCATTTTCTTCACGTACTCCCTCTTATACTTTTCAGTTTTCACTTTTATATACTATTTTTAACCCCTCAAAAATGTTTTTTATTCTAGCTTGTGCATTTATGAATAAATCTTCATTTATTTTAGGTTGGTACTCCTCTCCAAATTCTCTACTATCAATATATGCACCATACCATAATTCAATTTGAAGTGCTTCACAATTATGAAATTGCTCCTTATAATGCTTAATTATATACCCACCTTTATATGGCATATTAGCAGCAACTCTAAATCCATTCTTTTCAAATTCACTCTTAATTCTGTTAAAAAAAGCTGCACTTGTGGTATTTCCATCGTCGTTACCAAATACCACATCGGCTCCAATGTTCTTACCAAAACTATGTAAGTCTATTAAATAAACTTTATCAAAGTGCTTTAATTTTTCTTTTATCTGTTTCTCAATTTCTTTATGATATGGAGTGTAGTATGTGTCTATTCTGCTCTTGATTTCATCTTGAGTTATATCATTTTTGTACATTTTTTTACCAAATGTTGTTTTTGTATAAACCAAACTTTTACTATAAGATAAATCACTTTTATAATCTTCTATATATCTATTTGGATCAATTACATATCTACTAATATTATTGATAATAGTTGTAAATCCCATTTTACTCAAAAAGCTATAAAGTTGTGGCAAATACCAATCCATATTAGGCAATATAGTATTTTCCTTTAAATTCTTTTTCATCTCCGTTGTAATCGTTGTCCCACTGTGTGGTATGCTAATTACAAATGGATAATCGTGTTTATTTTCATTTATTAATTCTATATTCATTTAATTATCCTTTATAGGGCCGACCATTTTTGACAGGAAATTGTCAAAAGGGACAGACCTTACTGATACTATTGGCAATCTCTACATCCATTCTCTCTATCGCCTGCTTAGTTACACCCGCTGTGTGTGGTGTAACTAGAACATTATTTCTAAACCTATAAAATAGATCCTTATAACTATCCAAATCAATATCTAATCCAGCATAGAATGAATCATGTAAGTCTGCATACTGGATTAATGCTTTCATATCTACTATTTCTGCCCTAGATGTATTTATAAAAGTTGCATTTGGTTTCATCAATTGAATTTTGTCGTAGGAAATCAAGTTTCTCGTCTCTTCGGTAAGTGGTATACTAACGTTAATAATATCACTGGTTTTCAGCACTTCGTCTAATGATACGAATTTCACTCCTTTTTCTAACATATCTACATGCTTTTGAGGATTTTTCGTATAGCACTTCAGTTTCATATTGAAAACTCGGGCTATTTTAATGACCTCTGCGGTAATATTTCCACACCCAATTAATCCTAATGTCTTTCCGGAAATATCTTCTGGCCTTTCATGTAAGTTACTTCTATGTCCATTTCCTTCTATTACCAATTTATTTGATTCACTCATTCTTTTATTTAAGTTTAAAATTAGAGAAAAAATATGCTCAGCAACAGATATAGAATTAGCCGTCTTATTATTAACTATCGTTACTAGTGGTGACTCAAAAAAGCACTTATCTATGTGATCAAGCCCTACAGAGACTGTTGCTATTATTTTGGGAGTTTTAATATACTTAATCATATCTTCAGTTAATTTTGAAAATACACCTATTATTATAATGTCATAATTTTCTATTATTGAAATCAATTTCTCTCCATTAGGTACATCGTTTGAAGCATTGATTGTAAGCTCTATTCCGTGACTACTTAATATTATCTTCGCTTCGTCATTAAAGCCATTAAAAGTAACATATGCTTTTGGCATTTTATTCCTCCTTTACTATGTGGTAGCTCTTAAAACTTAATCTATCCTCCATAGCTGAAACTTCCCTGTAATTTCATTTACATCTTTTGTATCACCATATATATTTCCAGGTTTTACTTTGGTAACAATAAATGGAAATCTGCTGATTCCCAAATGGCTATATAGGTCTGTCCCTTTTGACAATTTCCTGTCATTAAGGGACGGCCCTATATTCACATGTCTTAGAAATGACTTTATATGGATGCTCTTTCCTAAATTCTTTTCTTTCCTCTTTAGGCATAACTAACAATTCTTTTGCCACATCCATATGTAGTATTCCATCTAAGTGATCTAGTTCATGGGATAAAACTGTAGATTCAAATCCCTCAAACTTTTCCTCATGTTCGTTTCCATTAATATCATAATAGCGCACAACAACTTCATATGGTCTAACAACCAATCCCATATTATCTAAACAGCTCAGACATGCCTCCCAATATTCTGTTTTTCCTTTTCTTGAAATTATCTTAGGATTAATCAATATCTTTGATTCATTGTATTCTTTTTCTTCTATTGGAACATCAAGTGTCGTATTTTTTAAACATATTATTCTTTTGGGAATGCCTATTTGAACTGCTGCAAGTGCAAAGCATTCTGTTTCTTTGCAAAACTTTTCTATTACTTCAATATCATCCTTCAACGATTTATCATCAAATGAGACTTCTTTTGACACTTGTCTAAGATAATCCTCATCCTTTTCTATAGTTTTTCTTTCCATCTATTTCTCCTAGATTCGCCTTAATGGCATCAATAATTTTATTTAAATCCACTTTGGCAAAATCTGTTGTATCGACAACTATTTCATTATCATTTATAATAAACTCATTTGCCTTTATTGCAGTTTTTTCAAAATTTTCAAAGTCATCAAACACCCCATTTGAGACAAGTCCCTCATGTCTTTCTCCTGAACATTCTCTTTGTAGAAATCTCTTATGTAATGTCTGTAAGTCACCCTCAAATCTAACTGTAATACTTTTATACTCATATTTATCCAATAAATTTTTAATAAAAGGGATTGATTCTTTTACAAAATTACTTTCTGCAATAACAGGCATACCTACCTTCATTTGTTCTTCAATTATATAATAGAAAACTGAATAGCTGCTTGCACCAATTTTTCGTTTTGATTCATAATCCATATTTCCACTATTTAGCGAATCAAATAGTATTTCTTTTATTTCATCCTTACTAAAAAATGGAATTTTTAATTCTTCCGAAATTTTCTTGCCATAGCTTGTTTTTCCAGCAGCTAATTGTCCTGTAATTATAATTAGAAATCTATTTTCCAAATTTTTTGAACTCTCCTTTTCATAGGGCCGACCCTTATTGACAGAAAATTGTCAAAAGGGACAGACCTTAACAACCTTTATTCTATTACTATTAACATAGGTCTGTCCCAAATGACAGAATCCTGTCAAAAAGGGTCGGCCATATGAAATCTTTATGAAATCTTACCATATATGCATGTATTTGTCCATCCTTAACAAATCCCGGCATTTGTAATTTATTGAAGTTTTAATGCAAAAATGATATAATTATAGTGTAATTATATTATGTTGCCTTATGTTAATAATTATTTTAAAGGTAACTTTCACAGAAAAGCGGGAGAAAGTATTATGAAGCGACATATTTTATTTTCTATTAACATTATTTCGATTCTTATCTTTGCGGCAATGTGCGCAGTAATCATTTACCGGACTGGCGAGAGAACTCGGGAAGTTGACGCTATCGTCACAGACACAGCGTTCGAATCCTTCAAAACCATTGTAGTACCAGTAAGAGATAAAGCGACTGGAGAAATCCGGATTACGGAGAAAGTTGTAAAAGAAATGTTCTTGGTAACGATCTCCTACAAGGATCTCTCTATCACGGTAAAAGACAAAGAGCTTTTTAATACTGTCAAAGTTGGTGATCACATCAAAGTAACACTCGTTGAGAAATATGGAGATGATCATCAGCTTATTTCAAGGAATATCGAGCTACTTAAGTAACTCGGTTGAATTGATAAATCAATTATCCTAGGACTAGATTAATAATTTAATGTAGTGCGAGAATGCCAGACTTTAAGTCTGGCACTCTTTGCTTCATTGCTAATATTATTTAATTTTTCTCATCTAAATCAATATCTTTATCATCTTTTAAATTATACACTTGTATGTTGATTAGGGACATACTCTAAAAATTTTTTAACAATATCCAAATCCTCATATGTTGTTATCTTTATATTTGTATAATCACCCTTTATAATTTTTATTTTATAATTACCTTTTTCAAGTATTTCACAATCATCTGTTACATCTTCATTTTTATATTTTTCGTATTCTTTTAATAATATATCTCTTATGAAACATTGTGGAGTTTGAATTATCCATGTATTATTTCTTTTAGTTGTACTAACCACAATATTACTTTCATTAGCCAACTTTATTGTATCTTTTGACTTTACACCAACTGTTACTCCTTTATAATAATTCATATTTTCAATACATTTGTCAATGTATTCCTGTTTAATAAATGGTCTTGCTCCATCTTGAATGATTACAATATCTGAATCTGTAGCTCTTATGCAATTATATACGGATTCACTTCTCGTATTTCCACCAACAATTATTTTTGTATTCTTTTTAATATGTTCTTCTAATATAATATTCTTTATCTCTTTTTTTTCAATTTCTTTTGCTGCTATTATTATATTATCTACATATTTATTTTCATCAAAAGTTTTCAAACTATATGATAATACAGATTTACCATTTATTCTTTCAAAATTTTTATTTCTATTTTTTCCAAATCTAGTACTATTTCCTGCAGCTAGTATTATTGCTGTAACCGTTCTTTTATTTAGATTTAGCATTTCTTTTTCCATACTTTTCTCTTTCTATTCTAGCTATTTTCCTCCTACTTGTTAATTTGCAATTTTTTATTTGTAATATATTTAATGCAATTACGACCATTATAGTTGATATTGCTATAAATATTTTATCTCCTGTGTTTACTGATCCGATTATTTTGGGGTTTGATGTTTCTCCTTTGACATTATTTATCTCTACATTTTCTGTTTCATTTTTAACTATATTTTTTTCTGCTTTATCATCTTTCGTTTTTGTGATTCCCGTCTTCGATATTTTCATTGCTCCTTGTGGTGATGAACCATTGCTATAATTAAATGTTATTGAATGCTCTCCTTGTCCTAACTTATCTAAATAGTTTTTACTTATTATTGCTATTGTTGATCCTTTTTTTACAGTATAATCTTTATCTTTCGTTAACATTTTTCCATCTATCATTAACCCTGTAAATATTTCTATTGGTCCATCCGATTTTATCTCTAGGTCTTCCGTCTTTTTTTCTATTCTTTCTTGATTATTTCCTGCCACTATTTTATATTGTATCGCTTCTGTCTCAACTTCTACACTATGATATTCTTTTGCTGTTTCTATATTATATACATACGCTTCTTCTGAATTTATACTTATCTGTACTCCATTATCTCTTATATGCTTTATTCTATATCCGATTTTAGGTGTTATCGTTATACTTCCACTTTCATTATAGCCTAAGATAGTATTTCCATTTACACTATCACTTGAATGTTCACCTGTTATTATTTCTATTTTGCAGTCTTTTGTTAAGTATCCTTTTTCATTTTCACTATCTGCTTTAGCATATGTTCCGTCTATTTTGTTTTCATCAAATGTCGTTCCATGTCCTCCTACTAGTTTTGCACAATTATAAAACATTTCATTTGAATTTGTTAGACTTAAAGTATTCCATTTGTCTAATATTTTTATTGTTGTTAATGCACTACACTCCTTAAACATTTGAGTCATTTTCGTTACTTCAGATGTATCTAGGTTACTTAAATCCATTTCAGTACACCCACTAAAACCTTCGAACCAAGATTCGGTGTTCTTTGGCGTGATTTCATCAACGCATACTACCTTCTTTACTTGAGATGCAACAGAACTCCAAGTTCTATTACCACTTGTAGCAGTTTCATCAACCACATAAATCTTACCTGTATACTCTCCACCACTGATACTCTTCACGGTTCCTGTAGAACCTGAAGTATAGGTACTATCAGAAGTAGGACGAATGAAACTTAATGTTCCATCATCAGAGAAGACAGCACATGGTCTCAGTTCCCACCCCCATATTCCTGCCATATCTGAAGAATAATTATCTCTCAATTCAGCAGGTGTATAAGGACCACAAGCGCCGTCTAAACGAATCCACTTTCCAGTAGTATTCGCTGCTGAAGGAGGCGTGGGTAATACAGCTTTATAGATAGCAATATCATTAACGCCATACTTAGTAATAAAACGAAATCTTTGCCCAAGATTCACATGCTGCAAAGATGAACAACCATTAAACATTTTTTCAGCAGTACCAATAGCAGATGAATCAAAATTACTTAAATTTATATCTTTTAAATTAGTACAATTAGAAAACATCCATTTCGTAGTAGTAACATGTGATGTATCCCAAGCAGATAAATCTACAGATTTAAGACTGGAACAACCTGAAAAAACAGACTGCATATTAGTCACACTACTTGTATTAAATGTGGATACATCAATGGTCTGAAGAGACGAACAATTATAGAACATTAACTGCATCCTGGTCATCTCTGATGTATCTAAACCAGACAAATCCATCTCAGTACAAGCACTCAAACCTTCAAAAAAGCCAGTAAAGCCGTTACCCACGGCTTTAACATCATGAGTTATAACGACCTTTTTAATGGAATTTCTATAATTATACCAAGGCGTAGGATCAATTCGCTCAGGTCTATTCCAAGCATACAAAGTGCCACTCACACCATCAGCAGGACTTATTGTGAGCACACCATCGGAATCAATTGCCCAGGAACAAGTTCCACATGTCCCTGATGCAATGTTAGCAGCATACACTGGGTTCACACCACCTACAAGTGTGAATACTCCGACACATACCAGGGCTGCCATTAGCAATCTTAACATTCTTTTCATACGTATATTCCTCCAACAATTCATTAAAAAAGATTTCCTTATAAAGAATAATGGTTTTTATGCTATTTTCATCCTACACTATGACAACATAATTATATTATTCTTATATGTGCAAAGCGATTACATTACTATATCTTTATTATTACATATGTATTATTCGTACTGGCTCGATAGAATCTAATTATTCAGTCGCTTCTTTATCAATCAATATAACTCCTTCCCTAGGGAAAAAAGAGATGATAAGTTTTAATTATCATCTCTTTAGAGGTTTTATTTTTTTAAATCCTTAAGCCATTTATAATTAATAGATTTAGACTACGCCTTCAAACTAAGCACTGAAACGCACTCAACGTGGCTTGTATACGGAAACATGTCCACAATCGATATTTTTTCTAAATTGTATTTTTTCTCTAAGATGCTAATATCCCTTGCTAGTGTTGCAGGGTTGCAGCTTACATATACAATTTTCTTTGGCTCAATTTTTAAAAGTGTATCTATGGCCATTCTGTCACAGCCTTTTCTGGGTGGGTCAACAAAAATCACATCTGGAATTATCTGTTGACTTTCAATAAATTGGGGCAAAAACTCTTCAACGTCTCCAACATAATACTCAGCATTTTTTATGTTGTTTATTTTTGCATTCTCCTTTGCATCCTCTATGGCTTCACTTATTGTCTCAATACCATATATTTGCTTTACCTTAGGCGATGCAAAAATTCCAATTGTACCGATTCCACAGTACAAATCAAAAATTGTCTCCGTACCTGTAAGACTCGCATATTCTATTGCCTTTGAATATAGTTTTTCAGTTTGAACTGGATTTACTTGGTAAAAGGACATTGGAGAAATTATAAATTTAAAGTCTCCAAGATAGTCTTCGATGTATCCATCTCCATATAACAAAACATTACTTTTGTCATACCCCAAAATGACATTAGTATTTTTTTTATTTACGTTTTTTACAATTGTTTTTATTTCTGAATATTTTGAAGTAATATAATCCGCCATCTTTTTCTCAACATCTTCATTTACAATCATTTCGGCATTCGAAACTAATGTAATCATTATCTCATTTGTTTCCTTTCCTCTTCTTATAATAATATGCCTAATCGTTCCTGTCTGACTCTCTTCATCGTACACAGGTATATTGTTTTCTTTAATAAAATTAAATAAATCATTTGCTATTTCTTGACTCTTTCTATCTTGGATCAAGCATTCATAAGTCGGAATAATTCTATGGCTTCTTTCTGCAAATACCCCCATCACAGGCGCACCACTTTCATCTTTTCCCACAGGATATTGAAGCTTATTCCTATAATATAATGGTTCTTCCATCCCAATTACTTCTTCAATTGCAATCTCGCGGCCAAGTGCTTTTCTTAAAGTATTGGAAACAGATTCCTTTTTTATTGCAAGTGTTTGCTCATATTTTATATGTCTCATATTGCAACCACCGCATTTTAAATATGTCTCACAACCAACCTCAGCTCTATTATCTGATTTCTCTATTAGTTCAACAAGCTTTCCATAGGCAATGCTGCTAGCAACTTTTAATATTTTGATTTTTGCCCTTTCACCTTTTATCACATTTGGAACAAAGATAGTAATGCCTTCGCTTTTGGCAATTCCCTCGCCTTGAAATCCGTTATCGATAATATCTACAATTATTTCATCATTTTTCTTAATCATTTATTTCCTCTTCTTCATTTTCTTCATCTTCTACTAATTCAAAGCTAATTTTTCTTAATTCCTTATTTGCATCAACAACACGTATTTTCACCCTATCACCAATCTTATACGTTTTCTTACTTCTTTCGCCTATAAGTTTCTTTTGAAGTTCATCATAAATATAGTACTCATTTCCCATATTTTCATATCTAATCAAGCCTTCTATCGTATTGTCTAGCTCAACAAACATCCCAAAATTTGTTACCGAGCTTACTATTCCATCATATTCTTCACCAATTTTATCTTGCATAAATTCCGCTTTCTTTATTTCTTCAGCTTCGCGCTCAGCCTTAGTTGCGATTTTTTCGCAATCTGATGAGGTCATTGCATACTTATTGGCTTTATTTTGCAATTCATCAATACGTGCGTCTGATAAATTGTAATCATTTTTGATGTACTCTGAAATCACTCTATGAATGAACAAATCCGGATATCTTCTAATTGGCGATGTGAAATGACAATAATACTTGCTCGCTATACCAAAGTGGCCTTTGTTTTCACTCTCGTACCTTGCTATCTTCATACTTCTCAATATAAGTGTTGAAATAACTCTTTCGTAGTCTGTGCCTTTTAATCTTTCAAGCACATCAGAAAATGCTTTTGACGTAATATTATCCTCTGATGCCTTTATTCTCTCTCCAATATTGAATAGAAACTTGTTAGTTTCTTTAACTTTATCGAAGTCTGGTGACTCATGTACACGATAGATGAATGGTGCTTCCAAAAAGAAAAATGTCTCAGCCACGGTTTCATTTGCAGTAAGCATAAATTGTTCAATAATCTCGTTTGCAAAATTTGTCTCATACTTTGTAACATTTATCGCTTTACCATTTTCATCAAGATAAATCTTGCTTTCTGGAATGTCTAGATTTATATACCCCGCATTTAGCCTTCGATTTTTTAGAATTACGGCAAGTTCTTCCATAACTTTAAAATTATCTATATAGTCCTTGTATTCTTCTGTAACCTCGCTATCTATATTATTTAAAATCTTAAACACATTGGTATATGTCATTCTTCTAGTCACTTTAATTACTGATTTGTATATTTCTGACGAAACAACTTTACCTGCTCCATCAATTTCCATACTACAAGAAAGTGCATATCTTGGTGTACCTTGATTCAAACTGCATATGCCGTTTGAAAGTTCAAAAGGAAGCATCGGAATAACCCTATCCATCATATACACACTAGTACCTCTTTTTATTGCTTCTTTGTCAAGCTTGCTTCCTTCTTTTACGTAATAGCTGACATCTGCTATATGTACATCAAGCATATAGTTCCCATTTTCAAGTTTTCTTACAGCTACAGCATCGTCCAAATCTTTAGCATCTTCACCATCTATAGTAAATATTATTCTATCCCTTAAGTCTCTTCTTTTTATTCCATCAATTGTAATATAACTTATTGCTTCTACATCATTAGAATCGTCACTTGCATTAATACTATCTAAATCTATATTTTGAGGAATGCTCTTAGCTTCTTCAATTACGTATTCTGGAAAAGTATCTCTTAATTCAAATTCTCTTACCACACTCATCATATCAATTCCAGCTTCATCAACATGCCCTAGAACCTCAATGATTTCTCCTTCTGCATTCCTTTTTCTTTTTGCTTCTGGATATTTTATAATCTTAACTATAACTTTATCGCCATTTTTTACATCCTTACATTTTGCCTTAGGTATATAAATATCTGTGCCCAACTTCTTGTCATCAGGCACAACAAAACCGAATTGTTCAGACTTTTCAAATCTACCAACAACCCTAACTTTTTCTCTTTTAATAATCTTATTAATTTTTCCTTCAGCTCGTCTATTCTTTTCTGCATTTTTATATATCTCAACTGAAACCGCATCGCCGTCAAGTGCACCATTAACAAACTTTATAGGAATGAAAATATCTTCTTTCATATTTTCTACTTCTACAAAACCAAACTTGCTTTCAGTTGCCCTGAAAATTCCTTCAATTAATTTCTTCTTTTTTCTCCTTTTATGATTTCCCAAATTTCCTCCATAGGGCCGACCCTTATTGACAGAAAATTGTCAAAAGGGACAGACCTTAACTAACATTATTCAATTATAATCAATATAGGTCTGTCCCAAATGACAGAATCCTGTCAATAAGGGTCGGCCCTATCAACCATTAAAAAAAATAGCACTACAAAATAGCGCTACTTTTAAAAAATATCTATCTTATTACATAACGTATAAAATGCCTATTGCTAATGTTAAAACAACGAATACAATCATAAGTATAATCGTAGCTATCTTCATCTTTCCTTCATTAGTCTTTCCTTTATTTTTTTCATAAAAGTTATTTGCTGATGCTCCCATAATTGTTCCTGAAGCTCCGTTATCTTCTTTATTTTGCTTCATCACTAATACAATTATAGCTAAGCAAACTACGCTATAAACAAATATCAATATACCTCTTATTACATTTACCATTTTGTATGACCTCCAAAATCAACCTTTACTAACTATATAAGTTTACCATATGTTTTTTTAAAAAGCAACATTTTTATTATTATAATTTATTTCCCTATTTATATTATTCATAGGTCTGTCCCTTTTGACAATTTTCTGTCAAAAAGGGGCGGCCCTATTGATCATTTTCGATTAGCTTCTTTAAGATTTGTACAGCATTTGAAGCTGCACCTTTTCTAATGTTGTCTGATACGCACCAAAAATTTATTCCAGAGTCTACACTGTAGTCTCTTCTAATTCTTCCTACAAATGACTCATCGTGACCTGTTGCCTTTGTAGCAAGAGGATATACCAAGTTTTCTGGATCATCTTGTACAATAACACCTGGTGCATTCTCTAGCGTAGACTTTAAATCATCTAAATCGAATTCGTTTTCAAATTCTACATTTATTGACTCGCTATGAGAATTGATTACTGGCACGCGGACTGTCGTTGCAGTGACTTTTAAATCTGGTCTCTTTAAGATTTTTCTAGTCTCATTAATCATCTTTTCTTCTTCTTTTGTGTATCCATTATCTAGGAATGAATCTATATGTGGCAAGCAATTGTTTACTATTGGGTATGGGAATTTTTGAGGTGCCATGCCTTCTAAACCATTCTCTAAATCACTAACTCCTGCTTGTCCAGCACCTGAAACCGCTTGATATGTAGAATAAATTACTCTCTTTATTTTGTATTTATCATCTAAAGCTTTAAGCGGAATAACTGCCTGTATTGTTGAGCAATTTGGATTTGCGATAATTCCATGATTCTTCGCAATTTCCTCTGGATTAACTTCGGGAACAACAAGTGGAACATCTTCATCCATTCTAAACGCACTACTATTATCTATAACTATACATCCCTTAGATGCTGCTATAGGGGCGAAATGCTTTGATGCTTCAGCTCCTGCTGAAAAAATTGCAAAATCATATCCTGCATCAAATGAATCATTTTTTAATTCTTGAACTATGCATTGTTCTCCTTTAAAAAAGAAATCTGTTCCAGCTGACTTTCTTGTTGCAAACATTGTACACTCTGATATTGGAAGATTGTATTCTTGTAGCACTTCAACAACTTTTCTTCCCACCAATCCTGTTGCCCCCACAACGGCTAGCTTATATTCTTTCATAATAATACTCCTTTAAACACTATATTATACTTTTTATTCATTAAACTACTAAGCTTACCAACAAATAAATTTAGTAATCATTAGAATTTTCTCTCTGACTCTCTTTTATGTGAGAGTCTAGTATACTCCATATATGTTTATAAAACATCTCATATGTATACGTATCGGAATAATATGAATAAAATATTTCATCCATCACATCATCTGTTATCAAATCTAGCACATCATAAGCAGTTTCCAACTCAAGTTCATCCTTATACTGATCATAAAGTTTACAGAGATTTTCTTCAATCATTCTTTTATACATTGTCTTGTTTTGAGTATCATTATAGATATTATTCACATTTTCTTCTGTTTTTGTTTTTGGAACGATTGCATGATAACTCTCATTTGGCTTAGATGAATAAAAAAATGATTTATTTAACGAACTAAAAATAATAAAAGCTGCCATTAAAAATATTATTCCAATTACCATAGAAACTTTTAAAGAACTGCCAATATTCCATTCATCACATAACTCATTGATTTTTTCGTAACCCTTATATGAATATTCTTTTTTCTTTTTTTTCCTAACAGTATTTTGATAATTTCCATAACTATTTGAAGCATTATTCCTACTATCAAAGTATTCATTATACCTTGTTCTGTAATTTTTTAGCACCTCTTCATAGATGTTTTTAGCTCTTTCTTTTTCTTCATAGTTTGGTTTTGAGTCTGCATACCTTGAGTATGTCTGAGCATAAGACTGAGCATTTGACCTAGTACCTGACTGAGTGCCAGAATAGCCTGAGTATGAATACGTTTGAGTTGTATTTATACCAATTTCTTCATCATATTTTCTTCTTGCATTTGCGTCCGAAAGAACATCGTACGCATTATTTATTTCTTGTGTTCTTTTCTCAGCATATTTCTTGTCTCCATAGTATAAATCTGGATGATATCTTTTTATGAGCTGGATATATGCTTTCCTAATTTCTTCTTGTGTAGCACTTTTGCTAACACCTAATATATCATAATGTGTCATCAAAAACTCCATATTATTTTTCTAAAATAATAGTAACTGGGCCATCATTTAAAAGTGAAACTTTCATATCTGCGCCAAAGATTCCTTCTTCAACATGAACTCCATACTCCTTACATTTTTTAACAAAGAAATTGTATAGAGGCTGTGCCTTTTCTGGCCTTGCCGCATCTATAAAGCTTGGTCTATTTCCGCTAGAAACAGTATCGGCATAAAGTGTAAACTGTGAAATAAGCAAAAGCTCTCCACCAACATCTTTTAAAGCAAGATTCATTTTTCCATTTTCATCTTCAAACACTCTAAGCTTGCATAGTTTACTTGCAAGATATTCAGCTTCTCTTTCTGTGTCAGTATGGGTAATGCCACAAAGGACAAGAAAACCTTTGCCTATTTTTCCTACCGTTTTTCCATCTACATCAACCTTAGCGTTTGCAACTCTTTGAACTACTAGTTTCATATCATCTATCCATTATTTTCTTCTTTATTTTCATCATTACTGTCCACTGGATTAACTTCAGCTTCAACAGCATTTGCTGGTTCTTCTTTAACTTCAACGTGTTCTTGCTTTACAACTTCTGGTTGTTCTTTTCCACAGTATGGGCAATATGTGTGTTCGAAGTCAATTTTCTTTCCACATGAAGTACATACTCTCATTTTTTTGAAAGAAAGAATGTCTGCTTCGATCTTTGAAATATCTTCTACTATTTTTGTAATCTCATCACACTTAACCGTTACTGCATCTCTATCAACATCTTTTCCGTCTTTAATTGCTCCATACACAATTTCTCCAATTTGTGTATAAAGTTGTTTTTATTTCTTTAAGATTGTTGATTCTATTTTTTAGCTTTATCTCCTCTGAAAAATTTGTAGCTTTCTCTTTTGCCTCTTGATAGGTTTCTGACACCTTTTTCCCTAATTCATCAAAAAAATCCATAATACTACCTCCCATAAATTATTCTTCTCTTAAATTACGAGTCATTAATATTTCAACAGCTTCTTTTGGAGCCAATCCATTATATAACACGTCATAAACCGCATTTACTATAGGCATTTCAATATTATATTTTTTTGAAAGTCTATAAGCCACATCAATATTATCGATACTTTCTATGGTCATTCCTACTTGTTTTTTGGTCTCTTCTATTGATAAGCCTTGACCTATAAGCTTTCCTGCTCTTCTATTTCTACTGTGTTCGCTTGCACAAGTAACTACTAAATCTCCTAGACCAGTAAGTCCATAAAATGTTTGAAGTTCACCACCCATTGCAGTACCTAACCTTGCAATTTCAACTAAACCTCTTGTAAGTAATGCTGCAAAAGCATTGTCCCCAAGTCCTATACCGACTGATGCACCTGCACAAAAAGCAATAATATTTTTAAGTGCTCCTCCAAGTTCAACACCTCTAACATCGCTTGACGTATACATTCTTAATGTAGTACTCTTAAAACTATCTACTACATCTTTCTTTAGTTGCTCATCCTTTGAAGCAATAACTAAGGCTGTATTTACACAAACTGAAACCTCTTCTGCATGACTTGGTCCAGATAAAACACCATATTTAATCCCTGGCATTTCCTCTTCAACAACTTGATCTAAAGTGTAGCATGTTGCTGTTTCAAATCCTTTTGAACATATAACAACATATTGATTATCTTTAACATATTTTTTGTATTTTTGAATAGTCTCTCTTGTAAACTTTGATGGTGTAACATGAAGGATAATATCTGCTCCTTCAATAACCTCTTCAAAATCTGTTGAACAGATTAATCCATCTGGAATAACAGCTTTTGGTAAAAATATACATTTTTTTTCATTGTTAATTACGTCTCTTTCTTCTTTATTAAAAGACCACATTTTAACATTATTTCCATTATTAGCAAGATAAATGCCAAGCGCAGAACCCCAACTTCCGCTTCCTATAATTGCAAAATTTTTCATACGTTATCTCCTTTTCTTGTGCTTAATAATTCTAATCCTTTTTTTCTTCTTTTTCTTCTGTATCCTCTGTTTTTTCAGTTTCTGAAGCTTCAGGTTTAACCTCAATCTTTATTTCTTCAGGCTCTGAAACCTTAACTTCCTCTTCTTTAGGCTTTTTTTCTTCTTCAACCGGTTTTTTCTTAAAAGATATTCTATTTTCATTTCCGTCAATAATTCTCTTTAAGTTAGCTCTATGGTTGATGATAACGATTGCAGCAAGAAGTATACCAAAGATTATAAAGCTATAATTGTACTCTACAATATATCCATCTCTAATAAATATTGTAAGTACTGCAAATAAAACAGCTCCTGAAATTGAACCTAAAGATACCATTCTTGTAATTGCAATTAGGAATACTCCAAATACTATACAAATAATGCCTATCTTCCAGTTTATAAATAACAAAATTCCTAAACTTGTTGCTACTCCCTTTCCACCTTTAAATCCAAAAAATATTGGGAAAGTGTGTCCAATTACAACGCAAATTGCAGCGATTTCAACTAGTACAGCACTATTGCTACTTCTGACAATCCATCCAAAAAAGACTGCCACTGAAATTGCTACGATTCCCTTTAAAATATCTAAAAGTAAAGTAAGTGCTGCTGCTCTTTTTCCAACAGTTCTAAGTACATTGGTGGTACCTGCATTACCACTTCCTTTTTCTCTTACATCAAATCCTGCCATCTTTTTGCTTATCAATACAGAAAAATTAATACTTCCTATAAGGTAAGCAATAATGGCTACAATAACATAAACAACCATAACTTTTTTCTCCTTGCAAAAATTATATATTTATACTATTTTAAAGTCAATCTATATATCTTTTTCTGATTTTTCTCTAATTATTAATCTTACCGGAGTACCGACAAATCCGAAGTTATTTCTGAAACAATTTATAATATATCTTTGATATGAAAAATGGAATAACTCTTTATTGTTAACAAAAATAATAAAAGTAGGTGGATTTGTAGATGCTTGCGTACCATAGTAAATTCTAAGTCTCTTACCTTTATCTGTAGGTGGTTGTACTACAGCAATTGCTTCGTTTATAACTTCATTTATAACTGATGTTGAAATTCTTTTGCTGTTTTCTTCATAAACATTATTAATTAACTCAAACAGCTTTCCAACTCTTTGCCCTGTTTCTGCAGAAATAAAAATAATTGGAGCATACTCAGCATATGATAAATGTGCATATACATCTTTTTTATATTTATCTAAAGTTTTGTCGTCTTTTTCAATAAGGTCCCACTTATTAACAACTATAATAATGCCTTTTCCTGCTTCATGGGCTTCGCCAAGTACTTTAGCATCTTGATCTGTAACTCCTTCTTCAGCATCAATAAGAACCATACATACATCTGCTCTTTCTATTGCAAATAGTGTTCTCATAACACTAAATTTTTCAATTGATTCATTTACTTTCGATTTTTTCCTAATACCTGCCGTATCTATAAATACAAATTTTCCATATTCATTTTCAAATTCTGAATCTATGGCATCACGCGTGGTGCCTGCAATATTGCTAACTATACTTCTATCTTCTCCAAGTATTCTATTTAAAAGTGACGATTTTCCAACATTTGGCTTTCCAATTATTGCCACTTTAATTCTGTCATCGTTTTCTTCCCCTTCTTGCTTTGGTGGAAGTTTATCATATATTGCATCTAACAAATCTCCTATGCCGATTGCATTAGCAGCTGAAATTGGATAAGGCTCCCCAAGTCCAAGACTATAAAATTCATAAATATCATCTGGTGGATTGCCATAATTGTCTGACTTGTTACATACGAGAATAACTGGCTTTTTAGATTTTCTAAGCATAAGTGCAATCTCTTCATCTGCAGCTGTAATTCCTTGTTTGATGTCTGTCATAAACAAAATAACATCTGCAACTCCTATTGCAATCTCCGCTTGCTCTCTCATTTGAGAAATAATAATATCTTGGGATTCTGGTTCAATACCAGCTGTATCTATTAGTGTAAAATATCTATCTCTCCACTCGGCATCTGCATACACTCTATCTCTTGTGACTCCGGGAGTATCTTCAACTATAGATATTCTCTGCCCTACTACATAATTAAAAAATCTAGACTTTCCTACATTAGGTTTTCCAATAATTGCAACAATTGGTTTTGACATTATGATACTCCTTTCCTTTAATACTAACTAGTTTACATATTATATAATAAAATCAAGTTTTTTTCAAGCATTTTAAAAGGCTGCAGGCGAATTACCGCCTGCAGCCCCGAGGTCAAACATGATCAGATTCTGTTTTCATTCTGTTTTCATTCTATTTACTTCCTCTCTACAGAAATCTGCCAGCTTTCTAAAATATTCATGTTCTTTTTCATCAATACGACTTTCAATCTCTTGATAAATTTCCGGGTGATCCTTTGACACAACCTTGATATCACGCATCAGTTCATTGGGCTGCTGAAACAGCCGGTTTACAGTTCGATCTGTGCCATTCTCTCCCCAACTTATACTGGACACCATGCCGTCAGGCTCAAGAGCGACAATATATGTTTCTCCATCACGATATCCCCAGAACTCTTTTCTGCTGCCTCTGTCGTCCATTTTTCGTCTTTGTAAGTTGAGCTTATCACTATCTACGATTTCGATTGATCCATCCCAGCCGCAAATCAGAGACCACTCGGTTTCCGTTTCTGCCCATGCATTGATGACTGTGTCTTTAACTCTCTTCCCAATAAAGTACAACGTATCATTCTCTATTGTGCAATCAAAGCCTTTGTACACAAATGTATGCATGGGGAATGCCCCAAAACTGTACAAAATTAATCTTACATCCTCAGGAGTTTTTTCTTCCGACTGGATAAAAAAGAAAAAACGAGTATCGATAGGTACCATTACTGATTTTGCGTTATCCTCGAATGTCACCTCCCGAACATCATAAGCCATACAGTGTGACATGAAAAAAACTGCATATCTACGCATAAATAACGACCTCTCTTTCAATGATGTGTTATATTATGTTAACATTTTAATTATAGCACATCCCTGCAATTCGGTCAAATCGGCCTTTCCATGCAAAAAGCCCTAATGCTTTTAGGGCTTTTTAAAAATATTTTTTTATACTTAATACAACTGCAGCTACTATGCCTAAAATAGAGATTATCGTTCCTATTTTCATTTCTTTGGTGCCAAGATAATCTACTTCTATCTTACCTTCATCTTTTTTTAGTTCTACACCTAAGAATCCATTCTCAGTTTCGTAACCCTTTGTAATCATTCCATCGTACCTTATTTCATATCCTGGATAATATATAAATGGTAGCTCGAATTTATTGCTGTCCGATTTTGTAACTATGTCAGCAGAAAGTTTAGTCCCTACTTTAGTTACATTAGATATTTCTGCTTCTCCGTCTAAAATATGAATGGTGTCATCTCTCGTAGCAATATAAAATCTATTGTTATATGCATTTTCCGGAAGATATGCCAAATACTCAATGCCTTTAACAAATTCGTTTTCTTTTCCACTAATAATACCTAATTTATATTCTGTAATATCTTTTATATTATCCTCAAATGGAATAAATCTAATAAGCGCAACCAAATACATCATCGAAATAACTGAGATAATAAGTACATCCTTTAAATTAAACTTTCTTATTAAAACATACATGTTTAATCCGCATACAAAACTAAAAAACAGGCATACGAACTCCATCAATTTCCAAGGTCTTAAAAGTAAAAATGCTTTTGGAAGATGTTTCCATGGAACATATCTAGTTGAAAGAACTAATGTTACCAATCCTAATACTAAAAAAACAGTGTATATTTTTTGGTACTCTTTGCTTATATTTTTAAAAGCAAACCATGAAAATGCAAGCATTATAATCATATGTGGTCCTAATTCCCACACACTATAACTTCCGTCCCTCGTTACAAATATTTGTGAAATGCTAAGTCCTAAATTTAATGTGTCAGATGTAAGCTCTTCTCTAGTAATATTTTCTACGTGATAATCTCCAGTAATCCTAGTGCAAATATCTGGTAACCAAAAAAATGATGTAACCAATATCACAATAATAATATTTATTAATAATAGTTTTAATGATTCTCTGCTTAATGATTTTCTAAAAATCAATAAACACACAACACTGTATATTACTGTACAGAAGAACAAAACCATATTGGATAAAAGTATCCCTGCCATTCCAAGAGCATAAAAACCTGTATGGCCCTTGTAATTGATTATATTGTATAGTCCTAAACTCACAAATGGCATAAATACAAAGATTAATAAATCTTCTAAATTGTTTCTACAATAAATTGTAGATAAATGGTATGGGAATGCCATATATAATATAGATGAAAGTAAAGCGATATTCCTATCTCCTGTTATTCTAAAAGCAAATGAATACATGGTCATTCCTGAAAGAATTAACAATAGAATTGTTGATATTTTATACGAAACAATAAAATTGTTCGTGATATATGCCCAAGCCATTAATATACCTGTTGAAAGCGAAGCCGAAAAAATCCCCCACGCATATCCAAAATTATTTGCAAGTGAAATAAGAACGTTTTGGGAATAAAAACCATTTTTCTGGATTGCTTTAAGAGCTTCAGATGCCCTCGCAATTGTTGTAAGTCCATCGTTATTATATAAATAAAAGAATGAGCTTAATAGTGGTATGCATAAAATCGATGCTACCACCACTAAAATCATTCTATCAATTATTTTACGGTTATCTTCAATTATCTCTTTCAATTTATTTTCCTTTATTTAGACTTTTTGTCTTCATAAAATTTATCACCTGGAAAATGATAATTCAACTCCTTAAGCTCATTTTGGAATTTTAAGTAATTGTTTTCATTTATCTTGTCATCATCTGGTAATTTATAGTATATGTCATAAATTTGTTCTATATTATCATATATTGAATTGCCTTCTCTATTTAAAATACTCCAGTTCATTTTTGCATAGCCAAAATCATTAAAATCAACATTATCAATATTATCCGTAACTAAATATAATTCTTTTGCGGTAAGTCTAGGATTTATAACCTTATACTCAGTTTCAAATACTTTGTTAAAATCTTTATCTATAACTTTAAAATTATAATCGTCTGTTTTTACAATATAGTTGCCATTCTGGCAAACATAGATGTCTGAAAATGTCTCAGATACTGGAACTAAACTACTATCATCAGCATCTACAAAATAAACTTTTTTCTTATTCCAGTCCTTTAATAATACTTTGTCATCAAAGAAATCTAAAATCTGAACATTACCTGTAAGACTTTTCTTTGTGCCATATTCTGTTATCCAACCTTGATATTTTGCGCTATCTTCATCTATGTTATCAAAAAATGGTATTGTTCTATTTGAATATAAATATAAATAGTATTTATCATAGTCCACGTGCTTAACTTCGACTTCTATTCTAACATCTAAATCTTCCTTCTTAGCTAATTCATAAGTATTTTCTATAAATGACTCTGTAACTATAAAATCATATTCATCATTATAATCATATCTATAAGTGTAATCTGTACTGTCATCATTGTAAGCTTTTGCTTTTAGGATACTTTCCTTTATGTCATCAATTTCATATTTCATAGGTTCTTCTTGCTTTAATGTATTTTTGTATATATTAGCTAATTCTTCATATTTAGCTCCATAGTTTTCACTCTTCGACTCACTCTTGTATGACAAAACATCTCTTTCATTTTTTAAGATTATTTTTGTGCTTCCATCTATACATACTAAAGCCACTTGGAACCTCTTGCCATAGGCTGATATTTCAACAAATGGAGTAGCAAATTCATATTTGAATGGGATCAATTCATTTCCATTATCATCTATATATCCATACTTCCCATCTTTTTTTACATTAATATATGGAGTATCTGTCTCTTCAAGTTCAGTGATATACTTAAAGTATTCTGTATTGTACTTTAACTCATTTTCATTTTCTTTGTTTTTTATGTACTGCCCCAAATCTGAATATTTGTATACTAGTCCTCCTGTCACTAAAATTCCTATCATCAAAACGATTGAAATGGAAATACCTACTATACTGTTTAGTTCAACTAAATTTTCTTTCAAACTTTTTATCAATACTACAAGGCCTGTTATTATTCCAAATAAACATATGAATGGTGTCTTTATAAAAATAAACCCAACTGAAAAAACTCCTATCAAATAGAAAATATTAAAGACTGAGTCATTTCTATGATTGTAGCTTTGAATAATATCAGCTACTGCTACTGCAATAATATTTATATATAGAAGTATATTAATATACCCTACTACAATTCCCTCTTGAATCGTAAGCATATTACTATCCTTAGGTATTAGCAAAGTGTACACAAGTATTATTGCACTAAGAAGTATATTAACAACTGCTAAGCAAACATTAACTATTTTTCCTCTCATTTTTTACTCCATTGTTATTTCTTTTGTATTTTTTCTTTAACGATATCATATATTTCGTCATGGATTTCTTCTCTGGTCCTTATTTCGCCATCCTTAACACATTTTATTTCAGTCCATTTATATTTTGGTACCAAGTCACAGGCAGCTTTATACGCTGCTTTTAAGTGATTTTCATCTCTTTCATGAATGTCTTTTTTCGTTTCATTTGTTATTTTATTTTTTCGATCTTTCATAAGTTCTAAACTTTTCTCTATTGGCATATTTAGAAAGAAAACAACATCAGGAACTGGTATCTTATAAATATTAAACTCCAGGTCAAAAAGCCAATCCAAAAATTTTTCACGTTCTTTTTCATCTTTTATTTTTCCAGTTTGATGTACCATATTAGCGGTAGTATATCTATCTGCAATGATAATTCCACCATTCTCATAATACTCTTTTAATTCCGTTTGGTATGTCGCAAACCTATCCGCAGCATAAAATGAAGATGCAACATATGGACTAATATCTTGAGCATTAGTTCCAAATTCACCATTTAAATACATCTTAACTAAACCTGAAGATGGACTATCGTAGTTTGGAAAACTAACACTTTTATACTCTATGCCATCTTCTTCCAAATGCTTCTTTAAATATTCAAACTGTGTTTGTTTTCCACTTCCATCTGTCCCATCAATAACAAATAACTTTCCCATAATTCCCTCACTTTACAAAAAATTTACATCCATGGTTTTAGATTTGATCCTCTAACCCAATCATCATCTTCTTTATCTTCCTCATCTTCCTTGTCATCTTTTGTATCTTCAGGCTTTTTTTCTTCCTTTTGTTCTTCTTCAATTTCCTTTGAAATTTCTTCGTCAGCTTTAATTTCATCATGTATTTCTGGGACATTTAAGCCATTTTCACCTATAACTCTAAGTCTCATCGTACTTAAAACTGTCATTTCATGAGAAAAATTTTCAGGTGTCATACTTGACCTATTTGCAATAAGAGACCTTTCTTTTGCAAGAAGTTCTTCAAATTCTCTAATGACCTTTTCTCCTTCTGTTCTTGTTAATTCATCCATATTTTTATTTTTTAATGGTGCTGTAATCGTATTTCCACTATAATCAGTATATACTAATACTTGTTTTTGTTTACCCAAAACTTCCACAGGTGCTTTTTCATATTCTTGGTCCATTTTAGCTGAGATTTCACTATCATTCTTTCTGTCATCAATAGTGTTCTTTCCATCAAATACTACAATTCTATCCTTTAGACCTGCATCCTTTGATGCAAATCTTAATGCAAAGCCTCTATCATCTCTATCAACACCAGGTATTGTGACTTCCATTGCCTGCTTTAAACTGCTCAAATCTAGGTTTGGATTTGACATAAACAACTCTACAAGTTGAGCTCTTGCATCAGCTGGTACAGCAAATCTTGCGAGTACACTTTCAGCAAGTATTTTAGCTCTTTCTTCATATAACTTGTCCATGTCTACATCCTTGTATTTTTCACTGCTCTTGTCAATATCTTCTATTAGTTTATCTTCCTCAACCGTCTCCTTAGCTATCTTTTCTTCAGTTTTCTCTTCAGCATCTTTTTCTTCTTCTTCTCTATCTTCCTCCTCAGTCTCTTCGTCTTCTCCACGTTCTCTCTCTTCGCCTTCTTCTAGCTCCTCTTCTTCTAATTCTTCATCTGATTCTACATCTTCTTCACGTTCTAATTCTTCATCCTCGGATTTATCTCTATCTTCCTCTTCCTTTTCTTCAGCATCAATTCCTATTGATTTTTTATATTCTTCAAGCTCTGCTCTATCAGCGTCACTTATTTCAATCTTATTGAAAAATTCTTCCTCAGAAACCATTAATTGTTCACTTGAAGCAGCTTTCAAATAGTCATCAAATGAATCTGGTATTCTATTCATTTCCATACTCTTTTTTTCAAAATTGTCTCTATAATTCTCTAAATACTGTTCATTAGCAAGTCCACTATGTGTCAATAATAGCATTTGTTGCATAGGAACTTTTGACATTTCTCCAAGTAATTGCTCTGAAGGTTTAAATTCCCCATTTTCACTTCTACCAGCAATTATATTGTCGTTTATTGCAATGAACTTTTCTTTACCAAATGGTGCAATATAAATACCAGTTTCTCCTTCACTTTTATCCCAAACAGACTGATCTACATGTTTAGAATATTCAGGATGCATACTAATAAATTCTTTCAAAGAAAGCATTCCAAAATTTTCTCCATATACTAAATCTTTTCCATTCTTTCTAGCTTGCTCAATCTGCTCATTAAAAACTGCAGATTCCATAAGAACTCTTTTTAAATATATTTCTCTTTCCTTGTCACTCATAATAGATACATCTATTTTGCCCATAAAAGACCTCCAAAAAACAAACAATTATCATCCATATGATTATATATAAATACACTTTTTTTTGCAAGATTAAAAATAGAGCCTCTAACCAATTAGAGGCTCTATTTCTATAGATTTTTTAAATTTTTTGTTTTAGGATATAAATTATTTTCTAATAATTCTTCTTCGATTCTAGCTTCTTCTTTTTCTTGTGCTTTTCTAAATTCTCTGATTTGCCTTTCTTCTTCGCGCCTTGAATCTCTTTCCTTTTTTTCAATCTCTTTCTTTTTTCTTTCTTCTTCTCTTTTTAGTATTCTTTTTTCTCTTTTTATTTTTTTTAGTAATTGCTGTTCTTGCTTTTTTTCTTTTCTAAGTACAGCATTTTCTTCTCTCTGTCTTCTTTTATCTTCACTAGCGAAACTGCTGTCACTAAAACTGCCTATCTTATAGAGATTTTCTTCATACTCTGGTTCTTTTAATGCATTCTTTTCCTCTTGAATTTCTCTTTGAAGGTCTATTGCATTTCTTTCAATTCTACTTTTTTTCTTAAGAGCATCGACTTCATTTTTATAATTTTTCTTTTCATTTAATATTTTATGCATTTCTTGTAAGTTACTTTGCTCTAGTAATTCAATTTTTTTTTTTTTAGTTAAGATGTTGTTATCCTCAAAGTTTTCGCTAAGTTTATTCATTGTTTCAGTTTGCATACTCGCATATTGTTCATCATCATAACGTTTTTCATAATCATCTTTTGAATAATGTGAAGCATCCAAAATATTATCTATTGAATTATTAAGTATCTTCTTCGTTGTATCTCCAAGTATATTAGCATACTTATTCATAGCTAGCTTATCTATAAATGTAATGTCACTACTTGTCTTCATGATATTTAAGTTGTATGCTATTTCAATATTATTATCTTTAAGTTCTTTTTTTCTTTGTTCCTTACATCTTTTCTTATATGCAAAAATATTTTCATTTTCTTCTTTATCGTAATCCTTTGACATGATGGCAATGTATTGCTCTGCTGTATTTGAAGCCACTTTCTTATATATCCAAATTTTTTCATCAAAATCTGTAAGTACTGCTTGAATAAGCGGATCTATTCTTTTGGCTTGTGCTTTACTAATGCCATAAGTTGCCATCAAAGCCTCAATTCTTCTACCTGCATATAGAGGTGAATAGTATGCTTTTATGTACCCATCGCCCTTATCTAGTCCTCTAATTATTTTTTCAGTATAGCATTCTTGATTGAATGCTCTTGCACATCCATTCTCTGAATCTACAATTACTAAAATATTGTCTGGATTTGAATCATCTTCTACATATGTAATATCCTGATTTGACTCAACTTCTGCTTCTTTATTTTCAGAGTTTTCAACAGTTTCATTCTCATTCTTTAATGCCTGTTTTTCACCAAATAAATGTGAAAACTTTGAGAAAAATCCTGGTTTCTTTTTCTTGGTTTCCATTATATTATGATGTTTTTCAAAGTTTTTAATACATCTATATATTCTTTTTACTTTTTCTTCATCAAATCTAGTCTCCGGTTCATCTTGAATAACCTCTGAAACATCTTCTGATAATTTTTCTTCGTCTATTACTTTATCTTCTTCTAGATGATTTTCTGTAGTAGCTTCTTCAACTACTTCTTTAATTATTTCATTAGTAACCGTTTCAGCATCTTGTGATTTATCTTGAACTTCGTATAATGTTTTTTCATTATCTTTTTCTTCAACCACTTCTTGAATAGTATAATTTGATTCAATTAATTCATCTTTGTCCATCATACTCATTTGAACAAAGTCTTCAGTAACATTGCTTTCTGTATCTTCTGGCTTTTCTTCAACTTCCTTTGCTTCCTCAAGCAATCTTTTTTCTTTAAGTCTTTTTTGCTTTTCTAAGTAATCTTTGAATCTTCTAAATAAATCACTAAAAAATGATACTATTCTTTTAAACACTTTTTTATCGCCATATACATCATGTGATTTTACTTTGTTTACGACAACTCCTACTATTCTTCCACCAACATTTTGTAAATCGTTCTTAGCTTGAATTAAGTCTTCATATTTTGTATTCTTAACATCTGCCACTAAAATTGTAGTACCTATAATTCTTGTAATTATAAGAGAATCTGCTGTTCGAAGTGTCTCAGGTCCATCTATGATGATAGTATCATACTCTTTGCTCAAAGCCTTAATCATTGATTGTAGATTTTTAGAAGACAAAAGTTCTGAAGAATTTGGTGGAACTATTCCCGAAGGAATAATATCTACTCCATTTATATTTGAGCATATAATATAATCCTTAATTTTTTTGTTTAAGTCTCCTCCATTGTTATCCAATCCAGATAAGAAATTAGATGTACCAATAGTATTTTCAAGACCAAAAATCTTATCAATAATTCCATTGTTAAGATCACAATCAACTATAATAACTTTTTTTCCAATTTCTGCATACGAATTAGCTAAATTGATTGTTAAAAATGTTTTGCCTTCGTACCTTAGTGGACTTGTAATTAGAAATGTTTTTTTATCATTGTTGTTGACATTAATAAACTGAATATTTGCTCTAAGTTTTCTAAGGCTTCTATTTAAATGTATGACATCATCATCACTACTAATAATTTCATTTATGTCATATGGATTTGAAATCTTTTTGTATGGTATTCTTGCAAGTTCTTTAAGAGAAAACTCTTCCTCAACTCCACGCTTTGTTGCGTTATATTGTTTTTCACTGATTATTGAAACAAATATATATAAAATATCAAATAGTATTCCTACAAAAAGACTTATGAAAATATATTGTACGCAATTACTGTTGTATGTTTCATCTATAACTTTAGGTTCATCTACAACATACACTTCGTAAGTTTGATTTATATTTTTTATTTCTGTAGAAAATACATTATTAACTTCTTTTAATAATTTTATTGATGAATCTTGATTATAGCTTTTTATTTGGATTTTAAAAATGTTAGAATCTGGAGATTTATATACAAATATCTCGCTATTACTTACATTCGCATTTTTAGTTGCTTTTCCATAAACACTATTACTCTTAATTAATTCTTCAATTGTATGATATACATCATCTGATAATGCTAAATTGCCTGAGCTCTTTGTAGTTTGTTCTTCAGCACCTGTCTCTTTTATAAGAATCATCATTGAACTAGATGACACAAATAACTTAGGAGCAAGAAGCTCTATATATATCCATCCAACAATCAAAGAAACAATAAGAATCAATGTTAGAAAAATCTTTTTATCTTTTATTTTTTCAACAAAATTCATCTTATTCCTCCTACAGAACTTAAAAAAAGACCCAAATAATTTTCCCAAATTACTTGCATCTTTTGTAAAAAAATATTGTAAGCATTATATCACAGCCATTTCAACATTTCAAGAGTTTTGCCTATATTTTATGGCTAAAAATAGGCATTTTATATAAAATTAAGAAAGGCACGCAATCCACTTGCATGCCCCATTTATTTTAAAATTTTTATTTCAAATTAGACATTATAGTCTGATATCTTTTTATAAAAGTATACAGCAGATACACCTAATGCAATAACTACAAATACTACTGTTCTACTTGAACCAGCATATGGTAATGAGCTCTTGTTTGAATTACTATTTGAACCACTCTTGCTGTTTGAATTACTATTTGAGTTACTATTTGAATTGCTATTTGAATTACTGTTTGAATTTGTGTTGCTGTTGCTATTTGAATTGCTATTTGAATTCTTGTTAGAATTTGAATTAGAGCTTGAATTTGAATTCGAACTACTATTTGAATTCTTGTTTGAATTTGAGCTTGTATTTGCACCAACATCTGTTGAATTTGTTTTTGTAGGTGTACTCAAACCACTTGAAGAATTTGAAGAACTTGAAGAACTTGAAGAATTAGTATTTGAACTTGTGTTTCCTTCACCATCATCAGATGTAGCTAACGCGCTAACACTTCCAAAAACTAAAACAATCATCAATACAACAACTAATCTTAATAAAAATTTTTCTTTTCTCATCTCAACATCTCCCTATATCTTTAACATCTGTTCATATTATAACAATACTTATTTTCCAATGCAAGGCATTTTTTGAATTGTAATAATAATGTAATAAACATCCTTTGACACTGCACTGAACATCCAGCGAGTCCTTGAAATTGTTCATTTGTACGAACATTTACATAGTGTATTTTAACATTAATAAAATTAAAATGCAAGTACTTTTGGGTGTTATTTTTTAATTTATACATTAAATCTAAATAGCACAATATCCCCATCTTGCATAATATACTCTTTTCCTTCTTGTCTCACCAATCCCTTTTCCTTAGCTGTAACCATTGAACAATTTGCCTTATTTACTAAATCATCAAATGAAATTACTTCGGCTTTTATAAATCCTCTTTCTATGTCAGAATGTATCTTTCCTGCTGCTTGAGGAGCCTTTGTACCTTTCTGAATTGTCCAAGCTCTAACTTCTGGTTCTCCTGCAGTTAAGAATGACATAAGCCCAAGTAAATCATAGCTAGCCTTTATCAATTTATCCAATCCTGATGATGTAAGGCCAAGAGCTTCAAGCATTTCTGCCTTGTCATTATCTTCAAGTGAGCTAAGTTCTTCTTCTATTTTGACGCATAGTGGTATAACTTCAGCACCTTCTTGTTTTGCATAATCTTGAACTTTTACAACATTTTCATTTGTTAGTGGATTTTCTATTTCACCCTCAGAAATGTTTGCAACATACAATGTCGGTTTCATTGTAAGTAAAAAGCAATCTTTTAGTACTTCCTTCTCTTCTTCATTATACGAACCAACTCTAGCACATTTTCCTGATTCTAATAATGCCTTAACTTTTTCAAGAGTATCTATCTCAAATTGATATTTTTTGTCTGCTTTTAATAATTTTTTGGCTCTATCGATGCGTTTTTCCAATGTCTCAATATCAGCAAATATCAATTCTAAATTAATAGTTTCTATATCTCGAATTGGATCAACTGAACCATCCACATGAGCAATATTTGAATCTTCAAAACATCTTACTACTTGTATGATACTCTCACACTCTCTAATATGTGATAAGAACTTATTTCCTAATCCTTCACCATTACTTGCTCCTTTTACTAATCCAGCGATATCAACAAACTCAACAACTGCTTTTGTAACCTTTTGTGGATTATATATTTCTGCTAATTTATCAACTTTTTCATCTGGAACAGCAACCACTCCAACATTTGGTTCAATAGTACAAAATGGATAGTTTGCACATTCCGCTCCTGCCTTTGTTATACTATTAAACAATGTGCTTTTTCCAACATTTGGAAGACCTACAATTCCAATTTTCATTTTTAACTCACAACCTTTCTTTTTCTAACGGACATATATTACCACAAATCGTCTTCACTTTCAATAATAGTATAATTATATTCATGTTCAAGTGAAATTTTATCTAATGTCTCATTATCTATTTCATTTATATCTTTATAAATAAAATTATTTATAAAGTCATTAAAGTATTCTTCACCAAAAGAATCCATATTTAATTCTACTTCTTCATCTTTGGTAAAAATATGAAAAAAATAATCTATTATTAAAAATCTTCCAATAAATTTTTCTTTCTTTTCAATATACATTCTTGGATTATCGTCGATTTTAAGTCTATTTTCTTTCCCATTCAAAGTGCCCCTAATTACGATTTCATTATTTTCCCCCACAAAACTATTACCACATATCGATATCACTCTCGGACATAGTATATTCACAGTTTTCAAATAATTTCATAATATCTCTACTATTTGGAATGGCTCTTATTACAGCTTTTATTTTTTCACCCTCGCGTGTCACAACCATGTATTCTCTCTTTGAAGTTCCCACATAATTATGATATTTTTCATCAGTAACTATATAGTCAAACGTACTTTGCTCTGATGGTAAAATATAAAAGAATACATCATCACTGATATAAAATTTTTTTCTATTAATTGTAAAATAATTAGTATAATATCTTGCAACAATATAGCAAGAGTCCATATAATCTATATAAAAGTAACAAAATATTAGTTCAAATATAACACTAGGAATTAATACAGCTAGTATCCCATTCGCCCCAATAATAAGTTTGTACATAGAATATAAAGTAAAAAAACCACAAACACCGATAAATATCATAAGTAATACTGCTATAATTGCTTCGCCTTTTCTGATTCTAATTTTAATCTTAGTATTAGGATTTTTTATGCCTGATACTCTAATTTTTTTATTTTCGACAGTCTGACTATAATAAGACTCATGATCTAACATAACTTTATCTTGTATTTTGGTATCAACTTTATCTATATCTTCAAGAATTAGATTTTTTAAAAAGCTATGAAATTGGAGTAATCCAAATCTGCTAATTTCTACCGTTACATCCTTATCCTTATTAACAATGTGTAAAATATCATGGAACGATGCACCATATCTATCAGGAATTTTACATGTTTCCACATATATTCTTGGATTATTATCAATTTTTATTCTATCTTCTGTTTCACAAAATGCTGTCCCAATAACAATTTCATCATTATCAAAGCGAATATAATAACTATTAGCAGTATAATAAGCTCCACTAATAACTACTGAAACGACTATTCCCAGCCCTGCACACATTAACGCAGAAAGTACTCCA
>Ga0247611_10000946_pt1 | contig 54920 bp, 40 predicted proteins | sample 177DNAGHGhighgp2_FD_192422 | JGI IMG/M metagenome (GOLD analysis project Ga0247611, IMG submission 192422) | Sheep rumen microbial communities from Palmerston North, Manawatu-Wanganui, New Zealand - 1770 DNA GHGhigh gp2 | ecosystem: Host-associated > Mammals > Digestive system > Stomach > Rumen... | reverse complement strand
ATAGTTGGAATCGCCAGAATTTTGATACATAATATGGCGATATTGGTATTCTTTGTGATCTTGAGTAAGCATCATAAGTACTGTGATAGCACTTTCTCCACATGCAGACGTTTGTAAATTGGCTATGTGCTGCAGAGAATTCTGATCAAGTATCTGTAAAAAAGTGTTTACATCTTGCGAAAGAATAGCATTGGCTGTTGCGGAATCTATTAGTTTTGCATCGCTATAATTTGGATAATGCGAGAAATCACTGCTAATAACAAAAAGATTATCGGATGTAAAATAAGGTTTAAGAACTGTAGCTATGCGCTCTAGTTTATTAATGTCTTGTGTGCTAATTATAATAGGTACAATAGCAGGTATATGCTTTAGATGACGTTGCAAGAAAGGTAATTGTACTTCAAGACAGTGTTCACTGGCATGAGCTTGCTCGCTGAACGTAAAAACTGAGTCACTTTCTTTAATCTGGTTGGCTAGTTTTTCATCTACTAGTACTTGTCCAAGTGGTGTCTCATAGGCGCTATATCCTGTTGCTATAGAAGCTTTATCAAGCCACACTTGGTGACTAGACCCAATTAGAAATATATGCTGATAACGTCTTTCAGGATTTATTTGAGCAAATGCAGAGGCTGCAACTTTTCCCGAAAACATATATCCTGCATGAGGTACAATGACAGCTGCAATATCATTTCTTGGTATGAAATGATGTTCTGACAAGTATCCGTCTATAAGCTGTACTAGCTCTTGGGCATTACTTGTATAAAACTGATTGACCGCAACTGCGGATCTGATTTGATAATTAGATGTGTGATGGAATATAGTCATGATGTTTAATGTTGTGTTCTATATATAATGTGTTTTTTTGTGGTTGCTAGGGGGGAAGCGGGAGTTGTTCATTTCCCGCTTTCTACAGCTTGAGGTGTCCAGTTCTTGAAGAATCTGATAACCTTATCTTTGCTGTATCCCTGTCCTTCTTCAAGAAAACTTGAATCTTGAATATGAAGTACATCCCCTTTGGAATTTAATACCACAAATACCGGATAACCAAATCTGCTCGGATTACCCAAACGTTTGAGCATAGCCTCTGCTTGTGCATTTTTTTCTGCACCAGCAGATTTTCGAGGATTATAATTGACATGAATATACTCAAAGTTATTGGCAATGAGCTGGGCTATATCTTGGTCTTTTGTGATAAAATCTGCAAAGCGAAGACACCAAGGGCACCAGTTACCACCTACTTGACATACTATATATTTATGTTTGCCCTTTGCTTTATAAAGAGCCTGATCGATTTGTTCTATTGGATTGATAGTCTCATCATAGACCTTTTTCAGTGTGGTCTGTGCATAAACAAAGGTTCCTAAAAGAACTGCTATACCTGTTACGATAATTTTGCGAATAGTCATTTTGTTTTTTTTTACTTGTTTTTTATAATTGTGATAGAGCTTTATCTAAGCCTTCTATATCTTCTTTTGTAGTTGCCCAACTTGTTACAAATCGACACAAAAGATGCTTGTCATCAATCGGTTCCCAAACTTCAAAAGCAATATACTTCATCAAGTGCTCTTTCTGTGATTTAGTTAATATAACAAATTGCTGGTTGGTAGGGGAGTCTACCCCCATCTTAATGCCATGTCGGGCAAACACCTCCTTTAGTTTCTCGGCACAGTTAATTGCATGTTTTGAAATATTGAAATAAAGATTATTTGTAAACAGTGTATCAAACTGAATACCAAGCATTCTTCCTTTGGCTAATAAAGCACCATGACGTTTAACATGAGTAAAGAAGTAACGTGGTGCACGCATATTAGTAAATACCACAGCTTCACCAAACATTGCACCAACCTTGGTTCCTCCAATATAGAATACATCACAGTGAGAAGCTAAATAAGGCAAATCAAAATCGCATTTTTGAGACATAAGTCCATAGCCTAATCGTGCTCCGTCTATATACAAGTAGAGATGATGTTTGCGACACACTTCATATATATCTGCTAACTCCTGTCGAGTATAGATGTCACCTAATTCAGTAGGCATAGTGATATAAACCATTCTAGGCTGTACCATGTGCTCGTAAGTTTCATCTGCTAAGAAGTTCTTCATGTAATGGTCTATTTCTTCTGCCTGAAGTTTACTTCCGTTACTTGGAATGTTAAGCACCTTGTGGCCAGAAGCTTCTACTGCACCTGATTCATGTACACTAATATGAGCAGTTTGAGCTGCAATTACACCCTCATATCCTGCACAAAGTCCGTCTATAACAGTTGCATTAGTCTGTGTTCCACCAATTAGAAAAAAAATCTCAGCTTGTTCTAGTCCACAAGCCTTTTTTATTTTTTCTTTAGCACTCGTGCAAAAAGCATCAAATCCATATCCGGATGTTTTTTCACTATTGGTTTCAACAAATCTCTTCAATATTTCTGGCTGCACGCCATTGTCATAATCACTTTCAAACGATATCATTTTTACCTTAGCCTATTTTGTTCGCTTCAAATGTAGCAATTTTTTATGGAAGACTAATTAAAATCAAGCTAAAAATTTGCGTTTAGGCTTAAATTTCGCTGTAAGAAGGCAAAATTAAAAGTATTTTACTTCAAAAAAAACCTATTTATCTAGGTATAGTCACACCTCTTGTATTTTTGGTTTCATCGATAACAAAGATACTGTGTAGGCTGCCCACACATTCTATAGTTCCCAAAGTGTTAAGCATAAATTGCTGATATGCTTTCATATCGCGTGAATATACTTTTATTAAAAAGTCGTAATCACCACTTGTATTAAAACATTCTGTTATTTCTGGTATAGATTGTACAGCATCCATAAATTCTTGAATAAGTTTCTGAGTGTGTTGTTTAAGCCTGATATTACATAACACAAGTATTCCGTTGCCAACTTTCTGCGGATCTACGACAGCCATATATCGTTGTATATATCCCTCACGCTCCAAACGCTTTTGCCTTTCAAAGGTTGGTGATGGTGAAAGGTGAACCCGAGCTGCCAATTCTTTGACGGTCAAATCAGAATTTTGTTGAAGAATTCTCAATATCTTGATATCAACATCATCTAATGTGTAATTACTTTCCATATAATTTTCGATTAAATTGATTTAATTGTTTTCTATAAGTTATTCAAATCCTACTTGAATATTCCTATATTGCTCATATACGCAGAATTTTATTCTGTTAAAACATATTATTTGCCACAAAGTTAGTATATTTTTCCGAATATTCAAGAAATTTTGTCTTGCTAATATTTTTTTTCTACTTTTGTCAAAGAAATAAACATAGAACAAAATATCGTATTAATAAGAAAGATGACAAATAAGAACATTGTAAAGACTAATGTGTTGGGCTATCCACGCATAGGTAAGGATCGCGAACTGAAGCGAGCACTAGAAAGCTATTGGAAAGGAAATTCCACAAAAGAAGAGTTACTCGAAGTTGCAAAAAATCTTCGTGCGGAGAATTGGAAACTAATGCAGCAGGCAGGTATAGATCTAATTCCAAGCAATGACTTTTCTTTGTACGACCAGATGTTGGACATGAGCTTTATGCTTGGGGCTATACCAGAACGTTATGATTCTTTATGTCAGGATAAGCTAAAATTATATTTTGCAATGGCTCGTGGGTATCAAAAAGATGGACAGGATGTTATAGCTATGGAGATGACTAAATGGTTTGATACAAACTATCATTACATAGTGCCTGAATTTACTCACGATATGATATTCACTTGCTTCGATACAAAAATCGTCGATGAATTTATGGAAGCTAAATCGCTAGGTATATTGACCAAGCCTGTGCTTATTGGCCCCGTTAGCTATCTTCTTTTAGGCAAAGAGAAAGAAGAACATTTTAACAGACTTGATCTCTTACCTAAGTTGCTTCCAGTTTATGCAGAATTGCTAGAACAGTTGAAGATTAGAGGAGCTCAGTGGATTCAAATAGACGAACCATGTCTGGTTACTGATTTAGATGAACGTACTAAGAAGGCATATACTGAAGCTTATAACTATTTGAGTGATAAGGTTAAACTTAATATTATTTTAACCTCTTATTTTGGTAGTCTTGGGGATAATGAATCTTTGGCTATTAGTCTTCCTGTTCAAGCAATTCATGTAGATATTGTAAGAGCTCCAGAGCAGTTGAACATAGTTAAGCGTTTACCAAAAGATAAGATACTCTCACTTGGTCTTATAGATGGACGCAATATTTGGAAAAGTAATCTTGAAACTGTCCACGAACAGGCGCATGAGGCAATATGTACTTTAGGACATAATCGTGTTATATTAAGTACAAGTTGTTCGCTACTTCATGTACCATACGATCTTGAAGTTGAACATAATGAGCAAGTCTTACCGAAAAGTATCAAACGATACATGGCTTTTGCACGACAAAAAATAGACGAATTAACATTATTGAAAACACGTACTACAGGTAAAATCGTTGATTCATGTATTAAGGCTTTTGTCGCCAACGAAAATGATATGCGAAGCAAGCGTCAATCTGAAGAAATCCACGATGATGCTGTAAAAAGTCGTATTGCTGCGATACAGTCTTCTGACTTTAATCGAAAAAGTGAATATGCTCAACGAAGTATAGTTCAGCGTAGACATTTACACCTGCCAAAATACCCAACAACTACTATAGGATCTTTTCCTCAAACTTCAGAGGTAAGATCTTGGCGTGCAGCTTATCGTAAAGGACATTTAACAAACGAGGAGTATACACGTCTTTTGGAGGAAGAAACACGTAAGTGTGTTAAGTGGCAAGAAGAAATAGGCCTCGATGTGCTTGTTCATGGAGAATTTGAGCGCAATGATATGGTTGAATATTTCGGTGAACAATTAGATGGCTTCACTTTCACACAGAAGGGCTGGGTACAAAGTTATGGAAGCAGATGCGTGAAACCTCCTATAATATATGGTGATGTGAAGAGACCTCATGCTATGACTGTTAAATGGACAAAATATGCACAGAGTATTAGTAATAAACCGATGAAGGGAATGCTGACCGGTCCAGTTACAATACTCGAGTGGAGTTTTGTACGCAATGATCAACCACTCGAGGATACTTGCAAGCAAATTGCATTGGCAATACGTGATGAAGTTCTTGATTTAGAGAAAAATGGTATCAGTGTTATCCAAATAGACGAACCTGCTATACGTGAAGGATTACCACTTCGCCGCAAAGATTGGGATAATTATTTGAAATGGGCAGTAGACTGCTTCAGATTGTCAGCAGCAGGAGTAAAGGACGAAACTCAAATACATACTCACATGTGCTATTCTGAATTTAATGATATTATTAAACACATAGCACGAATGGATGCAGATGTTATTACTATCGAATGTTCGCGCTCACAGATGGATTTACTCGATGTCTTCCGAGAATTTAAATATCCTAACGAGATAGGACCAGGTGTTTATGATATTCATTCTGCACGTGTTCCTGCAGTCAATGAAATGGTTGTGCTGCTTCATAAAGCCTCAAAATTAATACCTACCGAAAGGTTATGGGTAAATCCAGACTGTGGACTTAAAACACGAGGTTGGAAAGAAACTAAAGCTGCATTATTGAATATGGTACAGGCAGCAAAGGAAGCAAGAGCTATTTAACAAAAAATGCCTGAAAGAAGCATATTCTTAAATAATATGCTATCTTTCAGGCATTTTCATTGCTTTAAATCTACAATTTTAGTTATTTACACTTATGCAACTTCTATTTTCTTCGTGCTACGGGGCTCATCTTTAGGATTAAGCTTTGGCAATAGTATTTCAAGAACACCATTTTCTACCTTTGCAGAAATTTTATCTTTATCAACATCATCTGGTAGGGTATAAGCCTGTTGATAATTTGAATACGAGAATTCACGACGAATATAATGTTCTTTCTTGTTTTCCTGTTTATGTTCCAATTTGTTCTCAATAGCGATATTCAAATTTCCATCGTTATCTAAATCCAAGCGAACAAACTCTTTCTTCAAACCAGGAGCAGCGATATCCATAATATAAGATTTTTCATTTTCTCTTACATTAACAGCTGGTGCAGTAGCGTTGATGCGTGGCATTAAGTCGGTATCAAAGAAACTGTCATCAAACCAATTGTTTAACCAATTCTGTTCATTGTTTCTACGAGCTAACAACATAATTAATACCTCCAATTATTTTTTTAATCCTTTATTTATCTATTGAAACTATTACTTAATTTCAGGCTCATCTGCCTTAAATCTAGCTTTCGTTTCACTTGATATTATGCAATGAATATGCCACCGAGTAGTATTATGCCGATTTGGCATCAAAGTATAATTATTTTAAACTTTTCTGCCAAAATAGCAGTTTTATATGTGTAGATAAATAACTTTATAATGATAGAGGACTTTTGTATATCTATATTTTTTATATAATAACACCTATTTATCATAATGTCGATTATGTTCTAATATAATAGTTAGTCGCGGAGTGTCTTTTTGGGTAAGCGTCCAATTTCGACCCTTGTGGTAAAAAACGACCCTTTTTAACTTTGCATGGTCAATAAATAAAACGATTATGCAAACAGACGAAAGAACAATTTCAGATGCAGAACTGGAACGATTATGGTTTCTGTATCAAATGGAAGGTGCTCCAAATAATATTCCGCTTATAGAGTTTTGTGTTAGTCGCGGAGTGCCTTTTTATCTTTTTGATCGATATGCCAATGAGCATATCAAGAATAAAATTGAGCCAGTAACTATAACAGGCCTTCCTGTGCCTCAAAAGAAACGTGGTCGTCCTCGAAAAATTCAAAATTCAGAAGCATGCGACCTTATCTTGATGTTTTCCGAATATGTACATAATTATTATGATAAATAGCCAAAAGGCATTTTAGGTTATCTTGCAGAGAAAATATTGAAATTTCTCTGCAAGATAACCTAAAAATCATTTAATAGCTCTTATTTATGTTTTGCTGATTCTTTCATAAATAAGTATGAAGGCTTGTACCCCCCTGCATCTACGATTATTTTTTCAAAGACAATGCCAGCATCTTTAGGATGTATTGTCAAAGTATGCCATTCTCCCGCTTTACCGGTTTCAACGGGCAATTCAATGACATTTTCAACGACTCTCCTTGCGATTGTTGGATAATATTTATTGTATATATTCTCAGGTTTTTCGTTCAAATCTCCATTAAAATTAACGGTTTTAACATTGCATCCATCAAGCGCTACTTCATATTCCATTCCTCCTTTATTCAAATAATCCAATGTAGATTTCACTATAACATGAATTTTAAATGTATTTGCTCCATCTTCCATAGGATTTAGACGAAATCTGTAGGTTAAAGACGCATTATTTGTCGATTCTGTATATGGTTGAACAGCCATACCGCTTAGGGTTCTTCCTATGAAAGGAAGTTCTTTCCATTGAGCATTATTGGCATCAGATTTACTATAATAATGAGCGGCCTCTATTGATATATATGCCGTTTTATCATCAAAAATATATCCACCATTCTGAGGAGCAGATAAATGCATGAGTTCTGGTAATTTGTTTTTAGGGAACGCATCATTCCACGAAGTATAGCCTATGTGTTTTTGATCCATCATATGGTTCCATTTACCTCCTGCAATCTCATGATTGTAACTTGCACATAGTAATGAATCTCGAAGAAATGCCTCTTCTGCTTTTTTAGCCCAATTTTCACAAGAGATATCACCAAGTTTTGCCAAATAGTGATTCATAGCCACAGCATAGTACATCTGATAAAGATTAGCCATAGCTTGGATAGGAAAAAGAATAATCTGTTTATAGGTATCATGAAGATTACTCGGCAACTCATTATATAGTCTCAAAGCTTCTGCTTCTAGAGTCATATACTCTCCTACTACTTCTTTCCATTCACCAGTTTCTACATTATATGTATTAGCATCAAGCATCTCTGGAGTGACTCTACCATTTAGCCAACCAATTTTATTAAGCAAATCTGCTGCCTGTTTTGCATATTTAACTCCCAATTGCTGGGCACAGAAATTTTGGGTATGTTCAATTACATCTGTACAAGAAAATCTATCAGGATTCCATGCCATGTCAAGAAAATAGCTTATAGGATATTCCATAGGTTTGAGATCACCTACATTTAGTATCCACATTTTCTGAATACCATGATTGAAGGCAAGCGACAATTGCTCTTGCATATTTTGAGTAGGTGTAACATTGAGCCATTTAGTATTGCGAGGCGCTCCCACATAATCTACATGATAATATAATCCCCATCCTCCTTTATGATTAAGATCCTTTCCGGTAGGTACACGTCTGACATTTCCCCAGTTATCATCACATAACATCATAATAACGTCATCAGGTACACGCATACCTTTGTCGTAATAATCCATGACCTCTTTATACAAGGCCCAAACTTGTGGAGTTTTTTCTGCTTTTTTTCCTGTTACATCTGCTATAATTTTACGTTGATCGTCGATGATATTCTGCATGAGTTTTATGTTTCCAGTACCATCCATTTCTTCGTCGCCATCCCCGCGCATACCTATAGTTACCATTGTTTCCCAATTTTTGGCACGCTCTATACCTCCTCGCCAAAACTCACGTAATTCTTTTCCGTTTTTCATATAGTTCCATTCACCATGACCTTTTCTTCTTTTCCAGTCTTGTTGTGCACGTGCCATAGGTTCATGGTGTGATGTGCCCATTATGATTCCCATCTTATTAGCTAATACACCATTTTCAGGATCATCATCATAAAACGCATTTCCCCACATAGCTGGCCACATATAATTGGCTTTAAGGCGAAGTAAAAGCTCAAATATATGTGAATAACACTTGTGATTTTGACCTCCAAATTTCTCATTACTCCACTGTGCAAAACATGGATGCTCATCATTAATGAATATACCACGATATGCTACAGCAGGTTCACCATCTGTATAAATTCCTTTTTTAAAATAAATATTCTTATGTTTTTCAGCTGGCACATCTAACCACCAATACCAAGGTGATACGCCTATCTGTTTAGATAATTCGTATACACCATATATAGTGCCTCTTTTATCACTGCCCGCTATAATTAGAGCTTTTTTTACCCCCTTCATAGGATTATCAACCAGCTGAATAATATATTTCTCATGTTTGCCGACTAATGATTTCTTATTGATTTTGCCAGTAGCCATTAGTTTCTTTATAAAACTGGACTTTAAGCTACCAATGATTATGCACGAACTGCATGTAGCGGTCGACTGCAATGTGGGTTTATTACCAGTAACTGATTGAAAGTCATTTTGTAAATTATTGATGGCCATTTGTATACCTTCATCTTCTAGAGAGTCACATAGCAAATTGACAACTTGACCGTTTTGTGCAAGGGCAAACGATTCTATGCTAGGCGCATATGAAATAAATTTTTCAGCTGAAAATGATATTGTAGCTGAAAACATACAAAATACAGAAATAATTAGTCTTTTCATTATTAAGTTGATTATTTAAGTTTTTAGACTTATATTATGAGTAAAATCGCAATTGTATTGCGAATGCAAAGGTAATAATAACTCTTTGATTATTTTTTGCGAATATTTTCAAATAGTTTATCTATTGTTACATTAGATAAAAAAAGGCACTCAAATAATGAGTGCCATCGATAGTTTTTAAAATTTTACCTAGAAAATATAAACATTATCTAAGTTTTATTTCACAATTATCAAGAGAATCAACTATAGCTAGACTTTCTACACGAATGCCCATATTTTCAAGAACTTCTCTACCGTGTTGAAAAGCTTTTTCTATGATAAAGCCCATGCCCACTAATTCTGCCCCTGCCTGCTGACATATATCTGCAATACCTTTAGCAGCATTTCCATAAGCTAAGAAATCATCTATAAAAAGAACCCTATCGTCGGGAGATAAATATTCTTTGGCAATTACAACATTATAATCACGTTGCTTCGTAAACGAATGTATTTTTGTGCGATACATATTATCCATTGTAGAAGGAGTCTTTTTCTTTGCGAATACAACAGGTAAATCTAGTAGTAAACCTACGATAATAGATGGTGCTATGCCACTAGCTTCAATTGTAAGAATTTTAGTAATTTTAGTATCCGAAAATAGTCGAATAAACTCGATGGCTTCTTTTTTGAGTAAATTAGGATCCATCTGATGATTAACGAAACTGTCTACTTTTAAGATACCTCCAGGAAGGCATTTGCCATCCTTCAGTATACGCTCTTTTAATATGTCCATTTCTCGCTTTTTAATATTTGATGCATGCAAATGTACAAAAAATATTTTAATTATCTCAAGTTTATCAAGTGCATTAAACCGCATTTTTGAAATTTACGGACAAGTCCCCCACTGAGACTTGCGTATTTGAAATTGCAATGTAAGAATGCCTCAAATACGTGAATTTTGAAGAATTTTTGTATCTATCTGAATATCAACATGTTACACATTTAGCGTTTCTTCGGTTCAAGAAATGGGCGCCAAAACCACAGGTCCTAGGGGTCGAAAGCTTAGGGTTGATGCGATAAGGTCATAGAGTTTAGCGGATAAAGTCTTAGCTTTCGACCCCTAGGACCTGTGGTTTTGGCGGGAGAGAAAATCGAGGGGTAGAAAAAAGACCAAACAGGCCGATCAAAAGTTGAATATTTTGAGCTAGATGACGATTTTTGAAAACGCTGTTTTTTGACAAATTATTTGACAACAGACCCATTACAGACAGAAAATAGTCAAAACTATTAACTCATGAATCCACTTTAAAAACAATAATAATGTTGTTTACACAGTAAAAAGATATAATATGGGGAATTAGATCAAATTACAATTCATCTAACTTAGAAACAATTTTATTCATCTCATCGAATCCTTTGGACGTACAGAATCCTTGAATAATGACAACCAAATAATTACGAATTATGGAATTAATACTCAAGGAATGATATAATTTTTGATTCATGACATTGAGCATAGTTATATCTATTAAATGTATAAGCACATCATAATCAATATCATTTCTGAAGTATCCATCCTCTATTCCTCGAGTGATAAACTCTCTTGTCTGAAGTTGATCTTTTTCATGCACCTCCTTATAATATTCTATGACTTCAGGAAATTTATCGTGCAAATTACTATAAAACTCTGAACTAATTTTACGATTGTCAGTCATCTTTTCGCGGAAGTATTCTAGTAAAATATCCATTACACTATGTCCTGGCTGGCTAGCATACTCCTTCATTTTGATATTAAATTCCTCAGTTCGCTTGACACATGCCTGGTAGACTAAAGTCTTTTTATCAGTAAATAGTTCATACATAGTACGTTTAGAGATACCCATTTTACTAGCGATATCATCCATTTTAACGGTCTTAATACCATTAACTAAAAATTCCTCGATAGCCACATCAAGTATTTTACCACGCAACTCAATGCGGTATTTAGACATACCTTTAATTCTCTGAATCTTAACTGCTCGTGTCATAAAAGTAAACGTTTACGTTGCAAAGTTACAAAAAAAATAAAAAATGCGTTACTTTTCTATTGTTTTTTATTAACTTTGTAAACAAACTACAATAATTAAGGTAAAAATGCATGTATTGCACAAACACCTTCTAAAAACTTCTAAACCAAACGACAATTTATGGTAAAGATTACAAAGGAGGCAGCGCTCGCCTATCATGAGAATGGGCGCCCTGGAAAAATCGAAGTAAAGCCTACCAAAGCTTATCGTACACAGACTGATTTAAGTCTAGCGTATTCGCCTGGCGTGGCATTTCCATGTCTGGAAATCCAGTCAAATCCTAATGATGTCTACAAATATACCGACAAAGGTAATCTCGTTGCTGTTATAAGTAATGGTACTGCAGTATTAGGCCTTGGTGATATCGGTGCTATGAGTGGTAAACCAGTCATGGAAGGCAAAGGATTGCTCTTTAAAATTTATGGTGGTGTAGACGTCTTTGATATCGAGGTTGATGAAAAAGATCCAGAAAAGTTCTGCGAAGCTGTTGAAAAGATTGCTCCAACTTTTGGCGGAATTAACCTTGAAGATATTAAGGCTCCTGAATGTTTCTATATTGAAGAAAGACTAAAAAAGACGCTTGACATCCCTGTTATGCATGATGATCAGCATGGCACTGCTATTATTTCGTCTGCTGGGTTGATTAATGCACTTGAAGTAGCTGGTAAAAAAATTGAGGATGTAAAAATCGTTGTTAATGGTGCCGGCGCAGCAGCAATTAGTTGTACAAAATTGTATTGTGCTCTTGGAGCCCAGCGCAAAAACATATTAATGCTCGATTCTAAGGGTGTTATCACTAGTGATCGTGAGGGTTTAAATGAACAGAAAAAGTACTTTGCTACAGATCGTCGTGATGTTCATACTCTTGAAGAGGCTATTAAGGGTGCTGATGTATTTTTAGGTTTAAGCAAAGGTAATGTCTTGACACAGGACATGGTCCGCTCTATGGCAGACACTCCTATAGTTTTTGCTTTGGCTAATCCTGTTCCTGAGATAAGCTATGAAGAAGCTATGGAAAGCCGTCCTGACGTACTAATGAGTACAGGACGTAGCGATTACCCTAACCAAATAAACAATGTTATTGGTTTCCCATATATCTTCCGCGGTGCTCTTGATGTTCATGCAAAAGCTATCAATGAAGAAATGAAACTTGCTGCGGTTCGTGCTATTGCGGACTTAGCAAAACAGCCTGTTCCAGATATCGTAAATTCTGTATATCATGTAACAGATTTAACATTTGGCCCTAAATATTTTATTCCAAAACCAGTCGATCCACGACTTATTACTGAAGTAAGTGCAGCAGTAGCTAAGGCGGCTATGGATAGTGGCGTCGCTCGTGTTTCGATTACTGACTGGAATGCATATAAAGATAGATTACGCCAACTCTTGGGACAAGAAACCAAGTTGACACGAAAGATTCATGAAACAGCTCGTCTTCATCCACAGCGTGTTGTTTTTGCAGAAGGTGGTCACCCTACAATGATGAAAGCTGCTGTTCAGGCAAAGACAGAAGGTTTCTGTACCCCTATTTTGCTCGGTAATCCAGATCGCCTTAATCGTTTGGCCCACCGTCTAAAGCTTGATTTGAGTGAAATTCAGATTATCGATATGCGTGCAGACCAAGAGCAAGGACGTCGCGCTACTTATGCAAAGCATTTAGCAGAAAAACGCGCACGCGAAGGATTTACTTTTGAGGAAGCTTACGATAAGATGTATGAGCGTAACTACTTTGGTATGTCAATGGTAGAAAATGGTGATGCAGATGCTTTCATTACAGGTTTGTATACCCGATATAGTAATACTATTAAAGTAGCTAAGGAAGTTATTGGTATTCGTAAAGAATATAATACATTCGGCACAATGCATATTGTTAACTCTCCTAAGGGCGTTTATTTTATCTCTGATACTCTAATTAATCGTCATCCCGACCAAAATGTACTTATTGATATAGCCAAACTTAGTGCGCATACTGTACGTTTCTTTAATGAAGAGCCTGTCATTGCTATGTTAAGTTATAGTAACTTTGGTACAGACTTAGGTGGTAGTCCAGTTAAAGTACATGATGCAGTTGCCTATATGCAAGAAAAGTATCCAGACCTTGCGATAGATGGTGAAATGCAAGTTAATTTTGCTCTAAACAAGCAATTACGTGATGATAAATATCCATTTACTCGCCTTAAAGGTAAGGATGTCAATACTTTAGTATTCCCAAATTTAAGTAGTGCTAATAGTGCATATAAATTCCTTCAAGGTTTGAGCCCTGATTCTGAAATCATTGGTCCTATTCAGATGGGATTGAACAAACCTATTCACTTTACAGATTTTGAAAGTAGTGTAGCTGATGTGGTAAATGTTACGGCTATAGCATGTATTGATGCATATGTAGAAAAAGTAAAAAAATACAATGATGACTAATCATATTAGTAAAAACTAATTATTAGCGTTTAAATAAGGTATAAGTCCTTCAGACTCTTTCTGTCTGAAGGACTTATTTATATATAGCAAGAACTATATAATATAGTAAACTTTAATCAAGTAACATTTATTCCGTGTAAAATCAATATTTTTAAAAAACACTAAAGAAAGGTTATTTTAGGTCCAAAAAATACTAAAGTTAAAACGATTGCATTTATTTCTTTTTAAAAGATGTTAATGTTAACGTACACAATCATATTATCTTAAAAAAAAACTTGGAAGATGTTTGCAAACTATAAAAAAAGATTTAAATTTGCTACCATTATCCTGAAAACAATCTTTTTACCTTAAGAAAAACTAATACCTATTGAAGATTTGGAGCGGTTGCCTGCGAAGGTCATCGCTTTTTTTTATCAAACATAGGCGACAATCTATAATATTTCTTAAAAAAACATTTTTCTGTTAATTCATTCTTTATTAATTAAAAATATATTCGTAATTTTGCAGCCGATTTAGTCTGTTCGGGCTCAAATAAGTGTAGGCAAAAGTCGACCGCCTGGCAGAGAAAACCGTTTATATTATAAAATAATGTACGCAATCGTAGAAATTAACGGTCAGCAGTTCAAGGCTGAGGAAGGCAAAAAGCTTTTCGTGCACCGCATCAAAGATGCAGAAGCTGGCAAAACTGTTGAGTTTGACAAAGTTCTTCTTGTAGACAAAGAAGGCAATGTCACAGTAGGTGCTCCAACTGTAGATGGTGCAAAAGTAGTAGTAGAAGTAGTGAACCCACTTGTTAAGGGTGACAAGGTCATCGTTTTCAAGATGAAGCGTCGCAAGGACTATCGCGTTCGCAATGGTCATCGTGCACAGTTCACTGAAGTAACAGTTAAATCAGTAATCGCTTAAATTAGGAGGATTTCAAGATGGCACATAAAAAAGGTGTTGGTAGTTCTAAGAACGGTCGTGAGTCTCATTCAAAACGTTTAGGCGTTAAGATCTGGGGTGGTCAGAGCATCATCGCTGGTAACATTATCGTTCGTCAGCGTGGTAATAAGCACTATGCAGGTGAGAATGTTGCTCAGGGTAAAGACGATACTCTTTACGCTCTTGCAGATGGATTGGTATACTTCCACAAAGGCAAGAAGAACAAGAGTACAGTATCTGTTCTTTCACCAGAAGCTTACGCAGCTAAAACAAAGGCTGAAGCTTAATTAAAGATAATATCTTATTCCAAACAAACAATAGAAGCCAACTCTATGGAGTTGGCTTTCTTCGTTTGCATTATTTCCACCTTACTGAAATTGTATAATTCACTTATCAATTTTTATATTTTCTACCCTGTTCTTGATCTTTATTCTTTTTGCCAACTATTTTTCTAAACAAATTTTTGGCTATTCCCTATGTTTTTTGTATTTTTGCGATTAAATATAAAATAAAATTTTAAAGAAAAGTATAGAATATGCTTACACTTAAACTGATCAGCGAAAATACTGAAAAGGTGATCAAGGGCCTTGAGAAAAAACACTTTGAAGGTGCACGAGAGGCTATCGAAAAAGTTTTGGAATTTGACAAAGCACGTCGCGAAGCTCAACAGAAGCTCGACAATAATAAGGCCCAGCAAAATCAGTTGGCCAAGCAGATTGGTGGATTGATGAAAGAAGGCAAAAAAGACGAAGCTAATGCCATAAAGGAACAAGTAGCTGCTCTTAAGGTAACAGATGCAGAACTTAAGGCCGAAATGGACAAGGCCGAAAAGAATATGACAGAAACACTGTTATCTATCCCTAATGTACCAAATGATGATGTACCAGAAGGTAAAGATGCAGCTGATAATGTAGTAGTTAAAGAAGGTGGACTAAAGCCAGAACTTCCAGAAGATGCTCTATGCCACTGGGATCTTCTAAAAAAATATAATTTGGTTGATTTTGACCTTGGTGTTAAAATTACCGGTGCTGGCTTCCCAATATATCTTGGTAAAATGGCTCGTTTCCAACGTGCGCTGGAAGCTTTCTTCCTAGATGAGGCTCGTAAAAGTGGCTATCTAGAAGTTCAACCTCCTTATGTCGTTAATGAAGCTTCTGGTTATGGTACAGGTCAGCTTCCTGACAAAGAAGGTCAAATGTATCACGCAAACCTTGACAATCTTTATCTTATCCCTACTGCAGAGGTACCTGTTACTAACATTTTCCGCGATGTTATTCTTGATGAAAAGGACCTTCCTATAAAGCGTTGTGCTTATTCAGCGTGCTTCCGTCGTGAGGCAGGCTCCTATGGTAAAGATGTACGTGGTTTGAATCGTCTTCACCAATTTGACAAAGTGGAAATTGTTCGTATTGATACTCCTGAGCATTCATATGAAAGTTTGAAAGAGATGATGGATCACGTAGAAGGCTTATTAAAGAAACTCGAATTGCCATACCATATTCTTCGTCTTTGCGGTGGTGATATGAGTTTTACATCTGCTATCTGTTATGACTTTGAGGTTTGGAGCGCAGCTCAGAAAAGATGGCTTGAAGTTTCTTCAGTGTCTAATTTTGAAAGCTACCAGGCTAACCGCTTGAAGTGTCGATTCCGCAGAAGTGAAACTAAAAAGACAGAGCTTGTTCATACTTTGAATGGATCTGCTTTAGCTCTTCCACGTATAGTAGCTTCTATCATTGAAAACAATCAGACTCCAGAGGGTATTCGTGTACCTAAGGTACTTGTACCTTACTGTGGCTTCGAAATGCTTGACGATAAGAATTTCGATTAAAAACTAAAATAGATATAGAGTAGAGGTTAAACCTTACCTCTACTCTATTTTGTTATCAACTCTCTCATAAGATCTATTTTTCTATCTAACTAACTCCTCAATTTTATACAAGAAACAAATATAACATTTATAATACCAGTAAAACTAAAAGAATGAACAAGATCGTAAGTAAACAGCAGTTCTCTGAAAGAGTCTTTAAATTTGAAATAGAGGCTCCCTTGATTGCAAAGAGTCGAAAAGCCGGCAACTTTGTAATTGTACGTGTAGATAAAAAAAGTGAACGCATGCCTTTGACTATTGCTGATGCTGATGTCGAGAAAGGTACAATTACTCTGGTTGTACAAGAGGTGGGACTGTCATCTACTAAACTTTGTAACCTCAGCGAGGGTGATAACGTAGCTGATATTGTTGGACCTCTTGGAAATCCAACTCATATTGAAAATTTCGGAACAGTTATTTGTGCAGGTGGTGGTGTTGGTGTTGCACCAATGCTTCCTATTATAAAAGCCCTAAAAGCTGCAGGTAACCGTGTACTCTCCGTTCTTGCGGGTCGTAATAAAGATCTTATTATTATGGAGGATGATGTACGCGCAAATTCTGATGAAACTCTCATTATGACAGATGATGGTAGCGCTGGCGAAAAAGGAGTGGTTACTGTTGGTATAGAAAAGTTTATAAAGCAGGAGCACATCGACAAAGTATTTGCCATAGGGCCTCCTATCATGATGAAATTCTGCTGTCTTCTTACTCAAAAATATAATCTACCTACTGATGTATCGCTTAACACTATTATGGTGGATGGTACCGGTATGTGTGGAGCTTGCCGTCTGACAATAGGTGGTAAAACCAAATTTGTCTGCATAGATGGACCAGAATTTGATGGTGCCCTTGTTGATTGGGACGAAATGTTCAAGCGAATGGGTACATTCAAAGCTGTAGAGCGTGAAGAGATGGAGCACTATCAGGACCATATTAATCAAGTCGATAATAACTTGGTTGTCGAAAAAACAGATATTGCGATGGACGTAGAGCCTACAAATGAAACTGTAGAAGAACTTACTGATCGTAACTCTGTATGGCGAAAGGAATTACGTGCTTCTATGAAACCTAAAGAACGCTCTGCTATTGACCGTGCAATTATGCCAGAACTCGATCCTGTGTATCGTGCAACTACACGTTTGGAAGAAGTTAATATAGGATTAACAAAAGAACAGGCACTACTTGAGGCAAAACGCTGTTTAGATTGCGGTAAACCTTCATGTGTAGAAGGTTGTCCTGTAAATATCAACATTCCTTCATTTGTTAAGAATATAGAGCGTGGCCAGTTTCTTGCAGCTGCTAAAGTCTTGAAAAATACATCAGCCCTTCCTGCCGTTTGTGGACGAGTTTGTCCGCAAGAAAAGCAATGTGAAAGTAAATGTATTCACATTAAAATGGGTGGTAAGGCTGTTGCTATTGGCTATTTGGAACGATTTGCTGCTGATTATGAACGACAGAGCGGACAGGCTGCATTACCACAAATGGCCACTCCTAATGGCATTAAGGTTGCAGTTGTAGGTTCTGGCCCTGCTGGGTTAAGTTTTGCTGGTGATATGGTAAAGAAAGGCTATGATGTATTTGTATTCGAAGCACTTCATGAAATTGGAGGCGTGCTGAAATATGGTATACCAGAGTTCAGATTACCAAATCGTATTGTTGATGTAGAAATAGAGAACCTTCGTAAAATGGGAGTTCATTTTATTACAGACTGTATAGTCGGTAAAACTATTTCAGTAGAGGAGTTAGAAGAAAAAGGATTTAAGGGTATTTTTGTAGCATCAGGTGCAGGCTTGCCTCGCTTTATGAATATACCTGGCGAAAATGCCTTAAATATTATGTCTTCCAACGAGTATCTTACTCGTGTAAACTTGATGGACGCAGCAGACCCAACGACAGATACCCCTATTAATTTGGGTAAAAAGGTAATCGTTGTTGGCGGTGGTAATACTGCGATGGACTCATGTAGAACAGCTAAACGCTTAGGTGCAGAGGTCGCTATCGTATATCGCCGCTCTGAACAAGAAATGCCAGCCCGTCTTGAGGAAGTAAAACATGCAAAAGAAGAAGGTATCAACTTTATGACCCTTCACAATCCAAAAGAATATCTTGTAGATGAGAATGGTGCAGTAAGAGCTGCAGTTCTTGAAGTGATGGAACTAGGCGAACCGGATGAATCTGGACGTCGTAGTCCTGTTCCTACAGGTGAGACAGTTACTATGGAATGTGATCAGGTAATTGTGGCTATAGGTGTTTCACCTAATCCACTGGTACCTAATAGTATTCCTGGTCTGGAGCTAGGCCGCAAAAATACAATTGCCGTAAATGACGAAATGCAATCATCACGTAGCAATCTCTTTGCAGGAGGTGATATTGTTCGTGGTGGTGCAACTGTAATTCTCGCCATGGGTGATGGACGTAAGGCAGCAGCCAACATGGATAAGAAGCTTCAGGCTGATGTTTAATTAAAATTTGAAATGAACGCATTTTATACAGTATTATTACTCCTACTAAGTAATACATTCATGACATTAGCTTGGTATGGACATTTAAAATTACAAGAAACAGGGGTCAGTAACAACTGGCCTCTGTTAGCTGTTATCGCATTTAGTTGGGGTATTGCTTTTTTTGAATATTGTTGTCAAGTACCCGCAAATCGTATAGGTTTTATAGATAATGGTGGACCTTTTACATTGGTACAACTTAAAGTTATTCAGGAAGTAATCTCATTAATAGTTTTTGCTATTATTGCTAATATTCTTTTCCAAGGACAGAGTTTGCATTGGAATCACTTTGCAGCATTTGCATGTTTACTAGCTGCTGTTTATTTCGTTTTTATGAAGTAGAACATGGAATGGTAAAAAAAGTCAAAACTTTTGTCCTATTACTAGAAAAAGTGTAACTTTGTATTTTAGATTTAAGACATTATTACTGAATTAAATCCAAGAGAAGAAAATTATTAATAAGCAAAACTAAGAACTATGAGCAAATATTTTGCAGAATCAGAATTAATTATAAATGAAGATGGAAGTGTCTTTCACTTACACCTTAAACCAGAGCACTTAGCTGATAAGGTTATTCTTGTAGGAGATCCTGGCCGAGTTGCTTTAGTTGCTTCTCACTTTGACTCAATTGAAGATGAAGTAGAAAATCGTGAATTCAAAACTGTTACGGGAACTTATAATGGCAAGCGTATTACTGTGCAAAGCACAGGCATAGGATGTGATAATATCGATATTGTTTTAAATGAATTGGATGCATTAGCGAATATAGATTTTAAGACTCGAACAGAAAATCCAGAACATCGTGAATTAACGATTGTACGTATCGGTACATGTGGTGGTTTACAACCTAATACCCCTATCGGAACCTATGTTGCAAGTGTAAAGAGTATAGGTTTTGATGGACTGCTTAATTTTTATGCTGGACGAAATGAGGCTTGCGATTTAGATTTCGAAAAAGAATTCAAGAAGCAAGTTTCTTGGAATCCACAAATTGGCAATCCTTATGTATCTGTAGCAGATAAAGAGTTGGTAGATCGCATAGCGGGCGATGATATGGTTCGTGGTGTAACTATCGCTTGTGGTGGTTTCTTTGGACCACAAGGTCGAGAATTACGTCTACCTTTGGCAGATCCTACTTTGAACCAAAAAATTGAAAACTTTGAGTATCAGAATCTTCGTATTTGTAACTTTGAAATGGAATCATCTGCAGTTGCAGGTCTTGCTAAATTGATGGGACATAAAGCTACTACAGTATGTATGGTTATTGCTAATCGATTGGCAGGTGAAGCTAATTCTAGTTATAAGAATACTATAGACGGTTTGATAGAAAAAGTACTAGTGAGAATCTAATTATTTAGAGATAAAAAACATGACAAATCAATCTATTTGCGCCCTTGCCACTAAAGCAGGTGGCGCAATTGCTATTATTAGAGTCAGTGGCGATGACAGTATCGCCATAACGGACCAGATATTTCAGGGTCGCAAGTCATTGACAGAAGTTAAAGCAAATTCTGTGCATTACGGTAATATTATCGACAAAGAAGGAAATACAATAGATGATGTTCTAATTTCTGTATTTCATGCCCCTCATAGTTATACTGGAGAAAACAGCATAGAAATCAATTGTCATGGCAGTATATATATCGTTAAGAATATAATACAAGCACTTATTGAAAAAGGATGTCGTCAAGCTGGTCCAGGTGAATACACCCAGCGTGCATACCTTAATGGTAAGATGGATTTAAGCCAAGCTGAGGCTGTTGCAGATCTAATAGCAGCTACTAATAAGGCTACACATAAGCTTGCACTTAGCCAACTTAAAGGTCACTTTAGCAGCGAGTTAAGTACACTTCGCGAACAACTTCTTAAGTTAACAAGTCTATTAGAATTAGAACTAGACTTCAGCGATCATGAAGAATTGGAATTTGCAGATCGTAGTGAATTACAAGCATTGGCAGAAAAAATAGATAAACGTATTACCACCTTAGCCCATTCATTTGAAACAGGAAGAGCACTTAAGAACGGTATACCTGTGGCTATCATAGGAAAGACCAATGTAGGCAAAAGTACTCTACTCAACCAGCTTCTCCACGAGGAAAAGGCAATCGTCAGTGATATAGATGGAACAACACGAGATGTTATAGAAGATACCATTGATATTCATGGAGTTAATTTCCGTTTTATTGATACAGCTGGTATTCGACAGACAGAAGATAAAGTAGAACAAATCGGAATAAAGCGGGCATATCAAAAGCTTGAAGAAGCAACTATTGTATTGTGGATTTTAGACAATCAACCATCTAAAGAAGAAGTATTAGATATCCAAAATCGTACAAAAGAGAAACAAGTAATTATCTTAAGCAATAAGATGGATATTAAGCCACAATCTAGCTATAACTTCTATGACTTTAGACCATTTGCAGAATTACAAATTAGTGCCAAAGAAGGTATAGGTATTACAGAACTGGAACAAAAACTTTATGAAGCATCTGATATTCCAGAAATCGATGAAGATAGTATTATTGTTACCAGTGCCCGTCATTATGAAGCTTTAATAAGAGCAAAAGAAAGTATTGAGCGAGTCATAGAGGGTATGAAAATGAGCCTAAGTGGTGATCTTTTAGCTGAAGATCTTCGTATATGTTTGCAAGAGCTTGCTGATATAACAGGAGGTCAGATTACAACTCACGAAGTTTTAGGAAATATATTTAAGCATTTCTGCGTCGGAAAGTAGATTTTGCGTGGGTAAGTGATGACGGAAATTCTCAGCAAATTAGAACGGCACTCTATCGGCATAATATCAGCATCAAATCAGCACAAAAGCATCTGAAATCAGTATTTCGGATGCAAATACAATAAATCTATTATCTATGCCGTTATTATGTCAGGAAAGTGCTATATTTGCGTTACCATTTTGTTACTCGATTATTTCGGGTCACAAAAGTAACAAAAATGACATCCATATTCAACGCATCAGTATATGGCGAAAGAAAAGAAAATCAAAGAGCCGATAAAGGTCAGGCAGAAGCCTTTGCAGAACGGCAACCATACTGCTATTCTTTTAGAGGGTTTTACATTTTTATATTGCAAAGTTAGGATCACCTTGTCTCAAAACATGGGACATGCACGAAAAACTTTCAAAAATCATATTTCTGATGTTCAATAGTAGCCTTCAGATGTTCTTCCCATAGAGCGTCAAGCATCTTTGCTTTATTATCATCCAATAAGACTCCAGAATGACCATGATTCCAGTCAATACCAGGAATGGCTTCATGCAATGCCTTAGTTGTCAGTAAGTCAGACTCATTATCCTGTCTTACCATACAGTTAGGACTCATTCGCACATACCTAACGTCACGTCCTTTTCCAGACCAGTCTTCATCCTTAAATGGATAACTGATGATTGTACCTTCCATCACAACCCCAGTATTTCCGTTCCCTACTTTTATCATAAAAAAGCGGTCGCCCACTCTCACTTTCTGATAATCAAAGACGCTCCATTCATAGTAGAAATCTCTCTCGAAGAAGTTTTCCATAGATTCCTCAAAGTCCACAATCTTATGTGAACTGATTTCTGGATTCCATCGCATGATGAACGTACGAGGATGTATGCCAGAGTTATCATCCTTGCAAACGAACCTAGGTCTAAGTTTTATCTTGGGTTTAGCTTGCATAGCTGATACACAAGCGATAACCATATTTGTCTTTAATGTTTCTGTAGCTTTACAAATCATAATGAATCATATATAAATTCAAATGCAAAGTTAAAAAAAGGCTATCCCAAATCATGGGACAGCCTTGATAAAACATATTATTAACTGAGAAATATTCAATTTACATTATTGGACGAGTCTTATTAAATAATTCATCCAAGATATCTCCCTCCTCCTTTGTTAGAAGTTGACCTGAATGGCCTTTTACCCAATCAATTTCAGGAATTGCATTCTGAAGTTCTTCTAATGTAATTAGAGGACGATTATCAGGATCTACAGCATCCAGGCAACAGATATCCACGTAATGACGTTTCTTTCCATTACCAGCCCAGTCACCGCCTTCATATGGATCAGAAAGGAACTCACCATGGAATACAATTCCTGTATTACCTTCACCTACTCGAAGCATATAATAGCGGTCGCCCTTATGAGCGTCTTCCCATTCGTAGACACTCCAATCCATTTGGAATCCTCCCGGGCATTTTTCCAATGCCTCACGATAGTTTTCCATCTTTAAACTACTGATAGAAGGGTTCCCATTCCTCTTCAGGCATCTCATCAATAACAAACTGAGCGTAATCCAGACGTTTCACATACTTGTTGCCCTGGGTTTTAGCAAAGAACTCGTCGATATCAACAAGTTTTGGAGTCTGATCATGATAAATAACCACCTTCTGACAAACTTTGGCAAAGCCCTTATTGTTTGTCAGTAATCTCGCAACAAACTGATTGCCATCTGGAGCAGTAATATTGGCACGACTCAGATACTCATAACCATCATAGTTCCATTGGATAGCAGCGAAGTCATCGTAAGCCTTCATCGTCCATTCCTTTGGGTCTGCATCTGGCATACATCCCTTGATATATTCTGGCATGATGTGAAATTCATTTCTAAAACCACTCACACCAATATGACTATCCTGACATTCAATTAGATTAGCCATATTATCCAGACGATAATAATAAACTTCCACCTCATTGTCTTCACTGAGATCAGCGATCGTATCATCATCACCATCATAGATAGCAACATTCTCATCAAGTTCCTTTACTGCTCTCAATATATCAAATGCCAATGCTACATCACCTCTTGCTGCCAGTACTGGCACCTTGATGGTTACAAAGCCAGTCTTTAGTAATATCAGATTGATGCCCTGTGTAGATTTACCTTCCATGACATAGGTATGGTTAGCAAGTTCCTCATCATCAGGCTCTGCTTCAAGGCATTGGATTTTGTCCTCGAAGTTATTTATTGCCTGGCTGACAGCCTTTATCAAGGTCTATACCTCTTACATCAAAGCAGAAGATATTCTCAAACATCTTCAATGTAGGTGCTTCGATAGCCCTACTAACTTCTACCAATAGTCCACTAACCGGATAGTAGATATATCTCTTGATGACTTTCTCTCCAGCTGCTTCAAGGGCATTCTGATAAGCATCCAGCTGACCTGAATACCAACCAGCAAAGTGCTCGTTCTCTGGTTCTAGCACAGACTTTGCTCCCATTGGATTAGTCTTGAAATCCACTAAGATGTCTCCATCTGCAGTCTGCCATACCAAGTCGATACTTCCAACAATGGTTTGTCCTTCCTGATCCAGTCGGAATGGACGTTCATGATAGTTCTTAACAGAAGCGCCATGGAGTTCAGTAAGCTTGTCGTATAGATTCTTCCAAGCAGTAAGGATTGCATCCCTGTCAGTCAATACAGCAGAAAGACCATAACTATCAATGATTTCATCCCATTCTATCTTATATGCAGGTCGTTTTTCCTCGATACCTGCAAATATCTGATGAATACAATCACCAACAATTGCCATACTTTCAGGTTCTTTACTCAGAGGAATACGCTTGTCAAAGTCGTAGGTATCTCCTATTTCTCCACATTGGTGGATATGGCTTGGTGATATATATCGAGGTTCCCTATTCTTAAACTTTGGCTCGTCGATATTTAGACGCATGAATCGTGTCTTGTCGACTTCACCATAGTTCTGTAAATTATCCAATTCCTCTTGTGTCAACGTAAAGTCCTTGAACAGACGTCCAACGCCAAATACATCCCAATCACCAGATTCAGGTATGCTTTCAGCAGCAGTATCTACGCCATCATCCTTCGGCCACTGCAACAGTTCAGCTCCACGCTTAGGCTCTTCAATATTCAGAATCAATACATCCTGAGGACGAGTCATTCCGACATAGAATACGCGATTTGTTTCTGATAGCATAGCTCGATAAGCTATCTTGAATCCTTCAGATGCTTCAATTGTCGAACTAATCTCATCCGGTACATTCTTTGCTGTACCATATACCCAAGGCGTCAGTCGAATGAAAACCTTTGGGTAAGGATTCTCTGCAGTAGGTTCGTCAACGTGAACTGGATGAACTCCATAGGTTTCGCCCTTTACAGCCTTCTTGATATCTGAAACATTTGTATTGAGCGACATCAGAATTACATATTTCCACTGTAATCCCTTGCATGAATGATAGGTATGCAACTGCACACCATTAGCATCGCCACTACCTGTAGGTGAAACACTTTCAATATAAGCGATAAAACCATCGATAGTCGCTGGAAGATTCATCTGAACGCAGTGTTCCTCATATACACGTGCGGTATTGATGATAATCTGTAGACATGAGATACCGAATGCAGGATCACTCTCTATCTTTTTAATGACATTATAGAGGTCTAACTCGATAATCATTGTCTCAATCAAGGAGGCTACAGACTGCTGTTGGAGTTTTGGACGTATGGTCATCAATTGACGGATAAGTGGCACTTCAGCCAGATATGCCTCAGTTTGAGCATCACAATCTGCATCATTCAGAATCTTATCCTCGATAATCTTCTTCACATTGTAATCCTGCTCTGTCAGGAAAGCTACAGTAGCTTTCGCCAATGAATCCTTGATGCTCCCTACAATACGAAGGAGGGATGAAGCTAATGTATAAGAATAGGATTCGATAACAGGGAAATCCTCTCTGCTCGATGGAATGTAATAATTCTTTAGATTTGATGCCACGTCAGCTAATGTAGCATTGGCACGAGCCAGCACTGCAATTTCGTTTGGCTTGGCTCCCTGATGAAGCAACTTTAATACATGTTCTGCCACACCACAGTCGTCGCTGCTAACGAAATAACGGAGTGAATCTTCATGATTCTCATTCTTGCGATGCTGGTTCAGATGGATATTCTTTTCATCCAGTACACCTTCAAATGTTTTCTTGAAAACATCATTGTTAATCTCCACTATATCAGGCAAAGAACGCCATGATGTTTTCAAAGTATCGGTGTCACAACCATTTTCTTTCTTGGCAACTCTGTCCACCACGGCTTTGGTCAATGCGATGTCCGATCCGCGGAATCCATAGATAGCTTGTTTATAATCACCCACCCAATATGAATGTTCCATCAGATCACTGAGTGCATCGAATATCTTCACCTGTATTGGAGATGAATCCTGGAACTCATCCACAAACAGGTATCGATAGGATTGAGAAATTTCCTTGGCAATATCCTTGTTCTGCATCAACATACTCATGTATTTCTCCATATCATTGTAGTCGAGCAGATTTTTGTCACGCTTAAACTGTGCAAAATTCTCCTTCCATCGCTTAGCCAGATCAAACAGCAAACGGATGTATGTTTCCTGTTTGCGATACACCATCTTACTAATCCAAAGTCCAGCCATACGATTCTGGAAATCTTCAGCTAGGGGACCATATCCCTTTGGAGTACCAATGGTTGAGTTGATGTTCTTAAGCACTCCCAGAGTTGGACGACTCAGACTTCTTCTGGCTTGTACCAGTTTTTCGATACGTCCATCATTGGCTGCACTTTGCTTCTTGCTGCGAAGGAAAGGCTCATGTTCATCTACTACCGCCTTTAGTTCCTCGTATGTAAAGTCGCAGTTACTGTCTGCTTTAACGAAGTTACGGATATAGTTCAGTGATTCTTCCTCACTTTTTTTGAAATCCTCCAACTCGTAGTTGGTCGCAAAACCAATCACTTGTTTCAAATGTTCTTGCCAGAAGTCATAGTCAATGGCATTCTTTATTTTATAACCCTCAGTGACACGGAGATCAAAGTCCTTGGCGAATCCATGAAGTACCTTTAATTCTTCCTCAGTAGGCAGCTCTGCCAGAGACTGAGAAATATAGTATGTGGTGTCTTCCTCAGCCATGACACCCATATTAGGCGACAAGCCCAGATTAAACCAGTATTTACCAATCATACGCTGGCACACACTGTGAACCGTGCCAATCATGGCATGATCCAACTGAATAGCAGCATCATAAAGACCTTCATCATATAGGAAAGCCTTGGCTTTCTCCTTAAACTCATTGGCAGCCTTTGTAGTAAAGGTCGTCAGTATCACCTGTTCTGGCCTTACCTTCTTTGCCTTAATCAGTTCTGTCAGTGTCTCTGTCAATCGGTGGGTTTTACCACTGCCCGCACCTGCATTGATATATGTTACATTCTTCATAATGCCTTAACTATTAAAGAGTCCATACTGTGTGAAGAAATTACCTTTCTTCATGCCTGTTTCTTCATCCTGCTCCAAAGGGAAGAGTCCTTTATCCTGAGTGTCCTTCACATACTGGAGTTCTTCGTATTCGCCATTGGTCTCTACTACTCCACTCTCCAGTTGCTGCTTTCTGTAGATTACCGATTGCTTCAGTTCTTCAACAATAAGATCGTCATTATCCGAAATAATCTGCGTACAGTGTCTGCCCTTGAAGAGTTCTTTACTATAAAGTCGAGCATCAGGCATAAGGAAATAGGCAACTCGCTTGACTTCATCTTTGGCCTTCTGTCCAAGCATAATTCGATAGAGTTCCAACTGTATAGAACGATTGCCCGATAATTTATCCTGATAGCCCTTTGCCCAAGTTGTCCATTTAAAGTCGAACACTACAGGATGACCATCTTCATCTTCCAGTGTCATATCAATGAATCCAAGCATATCTCGCTCTTTCTTATTTCCTTCCTTATCTAAAGCATCTGGTAATCCGAGATTCATCTGAGCTTCCACATATTGTTCACAACCAGTTACCTTCAAACTGTTGTCCTTTAGAATTTCCAGAAGAGTGTCAAGACAGACACGCAACTGTTCATGCAAGAGCTTCTCTGTCAATTTGTTCTCTGCCAACTGCAAAATCGCTCCTTTCGCTTCAACCACTTTGTTGTATATAGCATCATAGTGCTCCATGCGTTTTTCTATTTCTGCAGGTACAGCATATCGTTTACCTTCTTCAGGACTAAACAGTGCCTCAATAACCGCATGTGCTACATTTCCCTTAGTGGTTTTTACGTCAGCCATCTGTGCCTTACCGTCAGCTGTAATATTAAGCATGCGCTCCATCAGATAGTCAAATGGATGTTCTGCCAATGTATCAATGCTGGTAGGACTCAAGTGGTCTGGCCATTTCAGTTTATCTGCATGATCAAACTGCAATTCCATAGGTAAACCTGTATTGACTACAGGCTTCACCTCATTCATATTTTCTACATCCAACTTTGGAGTCTTAATAAATTTCCCGATGTTCTCCACCTGTTGTTCAAGTCGTACGATAAGTGGATGTTTCAAAGTAGTTTCTCCACCACGAGTCATGCATACTACCAAGATGAGTTGGTCCTGAGTCATACGAAGTGGAGTCATGCGCATATATTCATGATAACTATTTTCACATGCTTCATCCCAAGGATGTATTTCATGTTGTTCTATCAGCTTCTTTTTCTCCGATGGATAGAGAAAAGCACATTCCTGAGCAATACTGTTATCTCCCTCTACACCCATCCAGACAGTTTTTTTTGCTACAGCCGCAATTTTTGCAGGCGAATCCACTACCATACGGCATCCTCTTTCTGCCACAGCATTGGTATATGAACCCTTCTCATAGATGGTACTCATCCATGAATCAATGGTCTTGTAATCTATAGTTGGTGTGTGGATTGTACCTAACAGGATATGCAATGCATCGCACATACTAGATACCGTTATCAGCTGTTCTATCCATTGTGCGTTATTACGGTCGTCACCCATCAGATGAGCACGTTGACGAGACCATCCAGACAGTTCACTCACAAAGTGGCGAACACTATCGGTATTGATTTCCCTCACACTTTCCAATGAAGGTAGGAATATATCAATAACCTTCTGTCGCTTCTTACGGTCCTTCTCGCGTATCTTCTGTTGTTCCTCGTCAGATAAAGCTTTCTGCTCATCATCAAGATATACAAATTTACCATCAATATATGCCTTAATCAACTTTCTGCATGCTTCATTGCGATAACCACCCTCAGTAACTATGGCTTCAGCAAGCTTTTCACGAAAATATCTATCAATAGGATGTACAGGCATATTGAGCCACTCAATGAGTGTACTTACATTAAGAGGCGTAGAAAACAAGCCAAGTCCCATCACAAATAGCTGTGTCAACTGTGGAGTACAATCTGCCGTAACACTACCGGTCATAGCCTTATTCATCAGCATCAGCCAATTATCCATCTGCTTGTTATCTGCATTTACCCATACATCTATATCATCCATTCGTTGGTAAGCCAGATATTCGCAGGCAGAACGTTCATCTGCAAATTGATAAATCAGAAGAGATTCATCGTTTTCATTCAGTTTTATCTTCCCTTGCTTTCCTTCTGTAATCAACTTACGTACCTTGCTCAAGTTGTTATCGGTATTCTCAGCCACAGGTAACAATTCAACTTTTGCACCTTGTTGTTCCAAAACGAAAATCAAACTGAGAATGGATGGCTTGAGCAAATTCTTATCGCAAGCAAGCATCAATGTTATGTCTGAACAGTCAAGCTTTTGAAAGCCCACTTGATCTTTAACGATATGTAGTCTTCCTGCCATGTCGCAACCATCCTGTTTACGAAAATATTCCTCTACCCCAATCAATACTGACAAACGGTCACTGATTTCAGCACCTTCAAAATCCCAATCAGCAGATCGTAATTCTTCTCGCCATCCCAGCATAGCCTTTGCTGTACTGAGACCAGCGTTCTTGAACGATTCCGCCATCACATTTTTGGGATTAGCATCCATATACTTGCTGACTGCATCATAATAATGAGCAACACGCTCTTGTGTAGGGATATCTTCGTAATGAAGCCCCAATCGAAGTTCAAGCAAGTCTATCAAACCTGTGGTGTTAGTCACCACTGTGTCCATCATTACACCACTCTGTGTAAAGACGTGTCCTGAGTATTCTGGTGAAAACAATATCTTCATGACTAAAGAGATTTAGAAATTTCTGGTGCAAATTTACTTTAGGGTTGTTTCAGAACGTGGGACAACCTATATTATTCTTGTTTTTTTAGTGAAATTATTTTTTCTCGTAGAGTTGTAGCGCATCCTTATGTTCTTTGCGGATCTCCTCTATTAGTGATTCAGGTTCCAAGACCTTCACATGACAACCTCGTGCTATGATAGCCATTCGGAAGTCTATCGTAGGACGAATATAGTACTCGAAATCAGCAAAGTCCTCTCCCTGACCAATTTCCTTCTGAGATTGATGAAGCGGTAAATCACGTAGGTAATAACGTTCCTCACCGAATGCACGTATTACAACATTGACAGCTTTTGTTCCATCTCCAGCTATCACTCCCATGCATTCACTGAAATATTCCTGAGCATCAAATTCATCCTTTACAACAAATGGAATATCTGTGATTTCCATTTCAAGGATGCGGTCAAAAGAGAAAACTCCATAATAATCAGCCCCCTCCTTCTCTGGAGTAGCTGCACGGAAGAAATGTCCGAGGACATACCAGCGTTGCATGAACATCTTCAGGCAATAAGGCTCAAAATTCAGGTTACTGAACTTATCAGAACCGTATTTCCTATATTTCACAGCAATGCGTACCCCCTTCTTCATGGCTTCGATCACCATTTCAATATAATCATCACAAGGAACAGACTCCAGTTTTATACGGTCTTTCAACGCCATACTCTCAGAAATGATGTTGCTTACCGAAAGAGTCGACAACATCCAGTTCTGCACCGAATCCTCATGAAGCACATTAGCATTACCTATATAGTATTTATAGCCATTGTTGCGATCACAATCGATGTAGATACCAAAGATGTCCTCTATAGCATCCTTATGACGATTGAAGGTTGAACGAGCAAGTTCTACACCTTCGCTCATCTCAGTTTCCAACCACTTTTCGTTGATTTCAGCGAATGTGATTCTTTTATATTTTCGGATGGTATTTACCAACCAGATATATTCTTTGAATTTTGCAGGTACTTTCATACGACATCAAACTTTAGACTATACTATTGACCATTTAAATCTGAATAATTCTTCTTGACTCACGTTGCTTTCAAGCATCTTTTCAAGTTGCTTGTTTTGTGAGTTAGCCTTTTCTTCATATTCGTCGCGCAAATCAAAGTATTCACGACGTTTTTTGTTGAGTAACTTTTCGGTTTCTGTACGTTCCTTACTTAATCTAAGTTTTTCTGCTGCATTACGTTCATGTCGAACAGCACTTTTTAATTCACGTACCTTTTTGTCCAGACTATTGATTTCATCATCATAAGGAGTCATCATTTCATCTACCCACATATCTAATTTATCCAATTCGTCTATGATAAAACTATTATTGCGTTCCTTGAGATTTTCTGAAAAATGTTCCAATTCTGATTCAAAACATTTATCAGCCCTTTCATTATCATGGCTGTCCATCTGAGATAATTTATAACCTACATTGGACAATTCCATCAGTTTTTCTCCGAATTCTAATGGAAGTGCTTCACCATTCTCGGTTTCGCAACATATAAATATATGTTCTTCAGTGTCACATTGATTTAATGCTGATACTTTATAAGCCTTTGCAATTCCACGTTCCCCAATATGATCTGATAATATAGATATGTTATATGGATAATGAGTCATATCAAATGTGATTTCAGAATCAGGAACGGCTGTGTTCAATGCTTTATTTACAACATATTCTCCCAATAAACTAGATAGGCGGACTTGAGCAAAACCAGATTCTTCCTCATTTTTTAGAGTATACATACCAGGTACAATGCCTTCTTCTATTTCGTTTTTGATCTCAAACGATAGATTGTTCTCATCTATAGAATAAAGTTGATCACCTAATACAGAAAGAATAATGTTCCATAAATGGCGTTTATATAAACTAATAATAGAACTATCTCCTTGTTGACGAATTTTGAGTTTTTCGACTACTTCTTCATCAAAATTTTCTATCAGAGATTTCTTGGTTTGTTTAATTCGTTCTGAGATAGTATCTTCCAATTCATGTTGTAATTCATCAAAGGCATTCTGTATTTCTTCTTCTGTGCGACATGTTTGGAAAATCCGGTTCAACCGTTTTTCAAAGTCAACGCCAGATTCTAATGACCCCAGGACTTCATCACTACTACCAAAAACACCTTCAAATAGGTTGAATTTAGAATTCAGTAACTCATAAATTCTATTTTCAGCCTTATTTAATTTGTTGACAAAGTTAATTACAACCACATCAAATTTTTGGCCGTAACGATGACAACGTCCAATTCTCTGCTCGATTCTCTGAGGATTCCATGGCATATCATAATTGACTACCAGAGAACAGAACTGAAGGTTGATACCCTCAGCACCTGCTTCAGTAGCAATCATGATCTGTGCCTTATCCTTGAAGTAGTCAACTAAAGCTTGTTTCCTGTCAATAACAGGGTTTCCAGATACCTTTGCTGAATTAGCATTATTCAGTAACCATTCATGATATATGATAGTTGCATCTGCATCATTATTGGTACCATTGAAGCAAACTACCGAATTTTCATATTCATTTTCTTCGAGAAACTTCTTCAAGTATTCTTGCGTTCTCCTGCTTTCTGTAAAGATGAGTGCTTTTCGATTACCTCCAAGTTTATTCATCTTTTCAAATCCAAGTGCCAACGCATTGAGCAACTCCTTAGCTTTAGTTTCATCACCGACACTTAATGCCAAAGCACGGTAACTTTCAAGTTCCTTGATTTCCTCATCAAGTTCCGGAATATTTAACTCATGAGGCTTGAAATCGCCTTCATCCTCAAAATCTTCACTTTCTGAGTCCAGGTCATTCAAAAGTTCAAGACCAAGTTTAGAAAGATCACCTGACCTCTTAACATCACTTAAACGACTAATCATCTTTGATAGCGTGAAACTCAATGCATACGAAGATGATGCCATAATCTTTCGCAGGATTAGAGACAATAAAGCCCGTTGTCTTTCTGGAATGCCAAAATTAAATTCTCTCTGTAAGTACAAAGACAATTTTATGTATAGTTCCTGTTCTTTTTCGTTAGGTGTATAACTTTGTATAATGGCAGTTCTCTTAGTGTAGTTCACATATTCAGTAACCTGACTTCTCAATGTTCGGTGAACAATTCTAATCAAGCGAGAACGTAATTCTCCATAACGAGCACTACTTCTTGTCGAAACTGCATTATATCTTTCAGCGAATGTCTTCGCTGAAGCAAAGTAATTATCATCAACGATGCTAACTAAGCCATACAACTCTTTCAATGAATTCTGTAATGGTGTTGCTGTAAGAAGGATTTTCTTAGTAGGTGCCAATACCTTCTTAACAGCATTACCTATAACATTATCTTTTTTGAATACATTGCGAAGTTTGTGAGCTTCATCTATTACTGCCAAATCCCAAATTACTTCTGAAATCTCCTTAGTATGTTGCACAAAGAACTGGTAGGAGCAAATGATAATATTGTCTCTATCATCAAATGGATTTTTGCCTTTAGCCCTAATGTCATCATAGGTGTTTTTTTCCAGAATGCGTGACGGTATGTAGAATTTCTCCATCAACTCTATGTTCCACTGATTTCTCAATGATGCAGGCACAATAATCAATATATGGCGCTTTTGTTCTGCCCAACACTGGGATAAGATAATACCAGCCTCAATAGTTTTACCAAGACCAACTTCATCGGCTAATATTGCACCTTTTGAGAGCGGTGAATGAAAGGCAAAAAGTGCTGCTTCAATCTGATGAGGATTAAGATCAACACGAGCCTCTGATAATACTCCTGTAAAACGATTAGTATCACTTACCGAGCGTTTGTTGGTAAGATCCATCGCATAATACAGAAGTTGATTTGGAGTTATCTTATTCATGCTTACGATTCTTTATTTCCAACTTAATAGAGTATTCTGGAGACAATTCGTTGAACTCTTCAATCCTAGCTTTACGCCAGTATTTAGTAGCGATCTTTTCACAGTCTTTTTTAAGACGCTCATTCTGACGAGGATTTTGGTCTACTCCATATCTACTTCGAAGTGTGATGTAATCTTGTTCAAGTGCAAGGTCTTTCAATGAAATTCTCACAATTCGGTATTGAGACTCTGGATGCTCCTGCAAGAATTTACTTTGAGAGATGTGCATGTAGAATGGTACAGTCTTATCTCTAAAACTGTAGAGATTTGTCTTTACATCAACATACACATTGTCGTATTTGAAGTCATAAGCACCTTCTCCCTCATCAGCAGAGAACTCTATATCTTTCTTTAGCTTATCCTTTAGATAATTGCGATAGATGAGCTCACCAATGTAACCAATCGTCTGGCGAACCTGAGATTCAGGATCTTCTTCTTCCTCAATCTCTTCCATCTTTCGTTTAATATTCTCTGGATCTTCAGCAAGTTTCTTCAACTCTTCCTCTGAATAGCCATCAAGAATATCCTTGATTGATTCTATATTCTCTTCAAGTTTATCACGAGTAGCATCGTCAATATCAAGTGAGGTATTACCTTTCCCTTCGCTTGTACCATTTCCAGATTCTGCGCTGGTATCGGTATCAGCTTGGGCTTGTTTAATCGCAGTTCTTACAACACTTTGAATATCAACACCTTCCTTTTCAGCAATATCTTGCAGTTCATCAAACTGCTCCAAGAACATCTGTTGCAGTTGAATATATGGAATCTTGAAGAACTCTGCGTGTTTTGAAACCTCTGCCAAAAGTGCAAGAATCTTCTTTTTATCTTTGTTCGGATAATGAACGACTACCATCCTTTGCAAGCTATCGTAGCCAAATTCCTCTTCATGAATCTGTTCAGAATAGATAACCTGCTTGTTGCATCGTATTTGAAAATTAGTACCAATAGCATTAGCTGACGTATTTACAGTAATATTTTCTTGTTCTTTCCATTTCAAATAAACATGATCATCCCATTCCTTATAATTTCCAGAAACATCAGCACTATTAAATACAGACCAAGTTTTCTTGGTAATTTTAATATCATGATTATCTAACCATTCTGTTGTTCTATAATAACAAACAAGATGGTCCTGAACAAATTTTCTTAATTTAGGATGATTGCCTAGATAAGCAATAAATTCGTTATTGTCAACATTGATAAATTGCAATGAATCAGAATATAAGCGAACTTTCATTAAAGGCATTTTGTCTGTTTCCGACAAAGCACCAGTGAAGGTCATTACAGGTATGTTAGCTTTTTCTAGACTTTCTGGAAGGTCCTCTAGCAAACGATTTATAGTAGAGAAGTTCTCTGACAAATATGTAAAGTCTTTTGTCTTTTTCACTATCCATTGAATAGTGTTCTTCCATAAATCGCTATTTTGACCAATAAGAACTAATGGATCGAAGAATGCTTCATTATTAAGCAAGGCTCTACGAAGTCTAACCAGTGGAGTATTTTCATCCATGTATCCAGTAATCTTACCATGTGACCCAGGATCATCGGTTAACCATTTAACGATATCTTTTGGCATACGTTCTTCCTGAAGAAGAACGTCGTCTGGAGCACAAATCTGCTTTTCCTTATCAAAGCCCTCAATAGCTAAGTAGTTATCGACATTCGGATAATCGTTATTTGATATCAGTGAAAGGACTTCCTTCAATGACACAGATTCATCTACAGTGTGTAAATACTCTATATCTTTGCCGTTATCATATAAATAGTCTAGAGCGAATTCTATTTCCTTCAAAGATAAGTCATCTTCTTCAATATAATCATCATAGACTTCTTCCGCAGAGATTTCCTCCTGCTTGTCTTTATAGTATTCATCCTTAAACCACTTACCATCAGGAAGTAATGCTAAGAATTTATCGATAGTCTCATTATCTGCTTTGTATTCAGGAATAAGATCATACAGATTAAATTCTTTACCTCGGCACATAATAGTACTTGGCTTGATTGTATCAGGAAGGGTTTCATCCTTATACTGAAGCACATTAAATACGTTATCTTTATAATCATCATATTTGGCAGCATACTGAATAATCTGCCAAATAATATCCTTGTCGTTGATCGTACGGTAGATATTCAATTCACTAAGAGTGAAGTTGAAATATCTGCGCTTTACGTCATCGTTACACTTCTTAATAATTGGGAACAACAGGTATTTTGGTTCACATGCTGACATTGCTGCATTTACAAGTTCTGTATTTTCCGTGAACTTGTATCTTTTTACCAAATCCTTGCTGATGAGTCCAAATATGTTTTCTGGAATTTGATGATAATTGTATTTCTCCAGCATCTTTGCGACTTCCTGCTCATTATCAATCTCTGTAGAAAGATAATTCTTTCCACTCCCAAGATGATAAATGGCAAACATACCTCCAGTTTCCTGGATATAGAACTTATCAAGGAAGTATTTGTCTACCTTAAAAAACAAAGTCAGAAGTGTCTGATCAACTTTCTCTCCATTAGTAATCATCTCATTAAGGCTAATACCAGTGAGATTAAAAGGTGATACTCTTAAGTCGTCTTTGAATTTATAAGGAACAAAAATGGTGTCCTTAAAGTGCTTAGTTATAAGATTATATTCAGCTTCCGAAAGACGTTCATCACGAAGGTAATGCTGAACTGTATTTGTAGGCATACCATCAGCATTCAGATATAATGTGATTGTACCTGCATTTTGTTTGTCCTCAAGTTGATTGTAGAGAGACTTTATGTCCTTTAGATATATTTTTGAATCTGTTTGCCATCCCTTATCTTTCTTAATTTCTTCAAATTTTTCAATAAGAAGATTCCAGATGTCTTTTTTCTTTGTACACAACCACGAGGAATCGAGACATTCCGGGCGATAACCTTTAAGCAAAAAGTTATCCAATATTGTGGTACCATTTGGACGTGCATTGAGAATCTGCTTAAATGGCATTCTCACATCCATCATATTAGGCAATAGTTCTATATTCCTAACCACTGATATTGAGCTAGGATTAGCTTCCAGATAATATTTCAGAATGGTACATGCACATTCTTTACCTGCATCTGAAACATTGAATGAATGTGGATAGGCCTTGATCTTCTCAAGTAGTTTATTCCACAAAATGCTATTGTCAATATTTACAGCAGTTGGAATATATTCCAAGTCCGTGAATGCACGATATGCCTGAATAAGTTTTGCTGTGTCTTTTGTATAGAAATAGACATTCGTGTCGCTCTGTAGCTCATTGAGGCTAAACATATTACCTTTATTGGAACGGAATATCTTGAAAATCGCCAAATTATCTAATGATTCGTTCCAAAGCAGCTTTGTAAATACCTCGTACCCTTCTGTGCTTAATCCTTTGAAATAAGAAGTAAGTTGATTTGTATTCGCGTCACTAAGAACATCTTTTAGTTCATATCTTTCTATATAGACATGATGGTCCTTATAGCTTTTGATTATGGATTCTTCAGCCCATGAATAAGTCGTTATTCCTATCTCTTGAAGAGGAATTATTTCAGAATATTTACCTTTACGGGCATTCTCAAGTTTCACGTAAGTACCTTTGTCTGTCAACACATTTTCCTTAAAGAAAGGCAAAAATACTTGCTCGAATGGTACACGCACAAAATCGTAATCCTCACCCTCTGGTATATTTGTAACCAATAGTGCCTTATAAATATAATCAAAAGTCTCTTTGCTGCTCTTCTTCAAAGCAACAATTCTATTTAATAATACACTAAAGGCTTCAGCTAACTGGGCTTTTGTCTTTTCCTGATTAATAATACGCTGACGGCTATTATCAAGTTCAAACGACTGAGAATCGATAATGAATCCAAGATTATATTTGGCTTCAAGGATAGGCAAACCCTTAAAGAGGTTTACATATCCTTCTTCAGCAAACACAGGGTTGAACGCAAAATGATATTTCAACGTTTCTCCCTCAATATTAGTCTCAAGGATAATAGACTTAACATCATGCTGCTCAATGGCCTCGCCAAAGACAAAAATATTATTGATATGCTTGCCCTTATTGTATTCCTTATCACTCGTTATTGAAGAGAATCCACCAAGACGAGTTTTTACCTTTGTGAGATTACTTTCCTTTAGGATTTTTTCATACTGACCTTTTCCTAAGGGTATGATAATAGCAGTTCCTTGCTTTAGTCTATTCAGATTTCTTCGTGGATCGACTAACTGATTGAACGCTGCAAGAACTTCGTGATATTCTGAATTTGAGAAATAATCACTACTAATACCTGGAATTACAGGAAAATAACTATTGATAATTTTACAAATCAATATATTCTCCTCTATATCTTCAAAATCAGCAGGTTCCCATTCTTCCCTGTCAAGCAGAAGATTGTTCAACTGTACTGCATCATTCCAACTAATAACATAAGGTCCTTTCTTCTCTAAGTAGATTGACTTATGGAGCAAGTCTCGAGTATTTGCCAGACTTGAATCCGTGATCAAAGTATAAAGCAACTTAGAGCCCTGGCCATAATAACCCAGTGACCCTTCGCCTTTGTCTGATGCACCTTTTGCAAGGAAGCTGAACAACTCTCCACTATTCTTGTGAATATCAGCATCTGTGTAGAAAGGAATACCATTATTCAAGACAATCAGATACTTCTCATTGGCAAAGAAAAACAGAGAATCAGTTTTAGCATCATAAGCATTTTGTACGAACTCGTAGAACAACTGTTCTTCAGAGTTACTTGCAAAGTCAGCAACACTGTTGATCATCTTGTCAACCTGACGTCCTGCACCATAAACTTTCTCAAAGAAAGGTTCATTGTCAGTTCCTAATTTATCTATATCGAAAGAACCAGAAATGCTCTTTACGTATTCTCTTAAATCTCGTATTTTCATGTCAACTAATTCTTTATATAAGGTGTGACTTGAATAATAAATGTTTTGTTCTTATCTTCATCTTTTCCTGTATAGCGGAATCTACCACCATAACCAGATCCTGTAATGAAGATATTACAGTTTTCTGCTTCCATCTTGGCAATAACACCATTCCCCTGCCATAGGTGGAAAAGGTTTCTTGAGCGACGATAACTAAGTTCCTCTGCATACTTCTGCTGCTCTACGTTTGGAGATTGCATGTTCCACGGTTTAGCTGCGCGACCCTCAATGACGATAGTGAAACCAATTTGATTTTTCATATCCTCAGAAGATACTTGAAGAGTTTGAATTAACTCTTCTCCAGCAGATACGAGATCTTTTTTATATTTTTCAGGAATAACGTCTGAATTTGGATCAAACTGCACTGGTACCGAACATTCAAATCGTTTGAATGTACTATTATACTTGATAAATCGCTTGTTTAGATTGTTTTTTGCATCCTCAAAGCTTTTTATCTTTTTATATATTTCTGCAGTTACAACAACATCCTTGATATTACTCTTTTCCACACCAGCTTCTGTAAACATGTCAACCCACCCCTTATATTCGCTATAAGCAGCTAGACTGGCAATAATAAAGACGATGAGAAATCCCGACATCAAGTCTGTATAGTTCTGCCAGAAATTATGGCTTTCGCCTTCATCTCTAAACTTTAACCTACTCATCTGTTCACAACTTTATTAAGTGTTGATTCAAGTTTCTGGAGGGTTTCAATAGTAGAGCCAACCTCTTTTATCTTTTGAATAAGAGATTCGATATTCGTCTGTCTTTCATTCATCATCTTCATAATCCTATCAATCATTTCATTCGTTGAAACAACAGATTTAAGACTATTATCAACCTGCTTGATTGTATCTTCGAATGAAGCATTCAAGTCGTGAGCATTTTGTACGGCATCTGTGTAAGCTAGTGTAGACTGCTCGTAATCTGCCTTTAATTGAGCTACATACTTATCGATGAATGAATAAGAGTGTTCTAATTTTTCTACATTCTTAGTTATAGCATCTCCAAGTGTATTACATTGCATAGAGATAGAACTTGTAATATCTGAAACAGATGTTCTAAGTGATGTTCTGATTTCCTCTGCTGTACTATTATTCATCTGCTTCATATTTTCAGCCATCTGCTGATAGCTTTCTAATGAAGATTTATTTAAGTCTGTATATCCAGCTATAATAGCATTCAACTTTTCAGTCTGTTGCTGATTGAGTTCTGATAATGCTGAATTATTCTGTTCGGCTAAAGTAGTGCCAAGTTTCTTCATTTCTTCTCCCATCTCCTTGAAACTGCTAAGAGAATCTTGACTCAACTGGTTATAGCTACTAATAATAGCATCCAGTTTTTCATTTTGCTTAACACTCAGAGCTTCAAGTGCAGATGAATTTTGATCTGCAATATTATTTGTCAGAGCAGTCAGTCTTTCTGTAATTGATGTAATTTGGGTATTTGTATCAGTCATCATTTGATTAACAGATTCACTCTGTTTTTCAACAAGCGTCTTCGACATTGATGACATTTCTTCGGTCAACTTCTGCATGATATCGTTGGTACGAGAGAATTGAGCTTGACCAAAAGTCATGATCTGCTGCTCCACAGCATCATGCATTCTGGTGAAAATGTCATCCATACGAGCAACGAAGTCGTTAACAAACTTCTCAAGGATAGAACTCTGTTCTTTGATGTTGCTGTTAAGCTGGTCATTATATTGCTTAGTAGTTTCATCCTGCTCTTTCATATGCTTATACATCTTGTCGAGCACATTCAGTTTACCACTAAATGAAGTCTTCATCTCCTGCATTTGAGAAACAAGCATCTCGAGATTCTTCTCTGGAGTTGCATGTTCCTTGTCGTATTCAGCTTCTTCATCAGCAAAAAGCATTCTTGACTTGTAATTAGAATACATAGCCAGGATAATTCCCCAAATAGAAGTGGAAAAAGCAGGAATTAGATTTTTTACGATAGTAGGCAAATCGATGTCAGTACTATTTTGTAATTCACCCACCGTCTTCCCTATTCTTTGACTTCCTTCTACAACTTCAACAGAAGATACTCCAGAAAGGGAATAACATATTGAAACGAAAGTGAAAAGGATACCCAGTGAAGTAAAGATGTTAGGTACACTATTTAACAACTGCTGGGAATGTGTTTCTTTGTATTTCTTTAAAATAACCTTTTTCCAAACATACAATCCTCCAAAGAGAACAATACCATTGAATAAACCTCCCAAATAAAGTCCCTGAAGATTAATTGGGAGTGGCCACATTGCTGAGAAAAACTGCAATAACTCGTTCATAATATCGATTTGCTATTTATTTAGTGGAATAAATTAATTCTTTAATATCTACGTCTAAAATACGTGCTATTTCGGTTAATGTTTCTAAACTTGGTTGCACAGTATTAGTGCACCATTTTGAGACTGTAGCAGGATCTTTACCTAATTCTGCAGCTAACCATTTACTCGTCCTTTTCTGTTCACAAAGGACAACCTTTAATCGATTAATATCTTTGCACATAAAATCACGAAATTTGTTTCTGACGCAAAGTTAGTGTTTTTATTTCTAATTTTAATAATAAAAATAAAAAAATCACTGATTATAATTGAATTTATATAGAAACGGGCATATAAATGTTTATACTGAAGAATAGTGTTTAAATATTGTCCAAAAAAGAAACCTTCAGTAAGGCAGTTGTGAGATAACCGTACAGGGGCACTCAACTAAGACCCGAAGGATTTACATAGTACATTATAGCCAGATTCGTGCAGCACTTCCACCTTGCTGATTCAAGATGATGGGCTGTTAGTATTTCGTAAAGGACACCTCAGATTTGTACGCACATTGAGGGACGAAATTCGTGCAGAACAGTGGACCACTATCAGGTAGGTTTCTGATGCAAAGGTACTACATTCTTGTTGTTCACACAACGGCCAATAGTGCACATTTGCAATAAAAATTATTATTATTGTTGATTTCTGATAATTTTCTTTTCTTTCTAATTTATTTCTCTTATCTTTGCGTTATCTAAATGAAATAGAGATGACCAAGAAAGTTATTTTCTAACTTGTCCCATGATTTAAGACAACTATCGACTATCTTTGCATATGAAATTTAAATAGTGCGATTATGTTAGGTGCGATAATAGGTGATATTGTTGGTAGTCGATGGGAGTTCAACCCTACGAATGACTACAACTTTGAGTTGTTCTCTGAAAAGAACGGCTTTACGGATGATACTATCTGTACCATTGCAGTGGCTGATGCCCTACTCCATAGTTCAGACGATTATGGCAAATATATCCATGAGTGGTGCAGACGCTACCCTCATCCAATGGGAGGTTATGGTGGCAGATTTGCCAAGTGGGTGCAGAGTGATGATCCACAACCTTATGGCTCCTTTGGTAATGGTAGCGCTATGCGTGTAAGTCCTATTGGCATGTGGTTTGACGATGAGGACAAAATTTATCCTGAAGCTGAGAAGACTGCAGCATGCTCACATAACCATCCTGAAGGTATCAAAGAGCCTGGGCTGTGTATTGGGCTGTGAGAACATTCGATGGTGTAATGACACAGCAAGAGATGGAACATGAAATTCTTGACATCACTACATGTATCTTGGTTGATGGAGAATACGACGATGATATAAATTATGAAGACTATCGTAATAAGTTTGACGAAACATGCAAAGGTACTGTTCCAGTTGCAATGGATATCATTTTTAAAAGTCATAGTTTTGAAGATGCAATAAGACGAGCTGTATCACTTGGTGGTGATGCAGATACGCTTGGTGCTATTGTTGGCAGTATTGCTGAACATATTTGGGGCATTCCAAACTATATGATTGATGCAGCCATGTCTTATCTCCCTCTCGAAATGCAGAAGGTTGTGAAGGAATTTTATGCCAAATGTAAGAGTAGAGAAACATATAAACCAAGACATGCTGAGAAAGAAGAACGCCAAAAGGAAGAAATTAAGACCATCATGCGATGGAAACTTATGTTAGGCACTATCAACAGAGCAATTAATGGTAAAAGTTTATTACCAGACAAGTCTAAAGTTGCTACTGCTGTAGACTGGAAAACTGAACCAATGCCTGAGTCAGAGGAAGATATAACCACTATGAAGTTGGCAATTCCAATTTCTGATGAAGCTATGAAAATCCTTCGTAGAGGTCACATACCAGAAGTACAGGAAGATCATTGGTTCATGTATTGTGATGAGGAATACATTCGTTATTATCGCAGTTGGACTGGTATGTGCGCATTCGTTGCCCACTATCACAAGGAGGTAGAAGGTTATCGGATTGACGAACTTACCATGAATCATTATTTAGCAGAGTTTAGCGTGAATGGTGATGAAACTGGCGTATGGCTATTCCGATATCTGATTACAGAAGAAACTGGTGGAGATGGTGTTGGTGCATGGAAAGATTACCTGGATGCTTGGAGTAAGTTGAATCAGAAATACGCAAAGAAGTGGTATGAATGAACAGGTTCAACTCATAACAGATTTCATTAATGAGAAACTGCAAGGCAATATTTACGGCCTTGTAAGTTATGATATTGCCCAGCTGAAAGGTGATAGAAAATATGGAGAAGGCAAAGGTAGGTATTTTGATTGCGACGATACAAACCTGTCAAGAGCAATATTCACAGTAGTATTCGATGGAGTATGGAAGGACTTGAATTCTCAAACACTAGAGCAAGGCAAATATCGTGGAGATACTATTAATTCCTTCAATACAATTTTTGGAAGACCAGCAGACGAAGGTGGTTTCTTTGGACTCAATCAATTTGAACCAGACGATCAACACGTTCCGAGAGTGACAAGATTTCATTCTTTGTATCATACTATAGGGAACATGGTCGTATTGCCAATGCTTATATCGGTAAATATTCTTTAAACACATTTCGCGGTTCACACTATAAGTGGAGAGATTACATTGATCAGTTTATTAAGGCATTGCATGACTACTTGACTGATAAAGGCGATATAGAAAATGAAGTATTCCTCCAACTCATGGAATTGAATAAAGATGACTTTAATAAATACCATGAACTAAGCGGATTTAAATTATTGATGAACAGATTATTACTTGATCATTGCTTAGACAAACATGGCAAACCTAAACAACTGTTTGATGTAGTCTATTATTGGGATAAAAAACTCACCAGAGAATCCTACATAGAACATATAACAAAGTATCTTGATTTCTGTGAATCCTTCATAGAGAACAGAGGTAAAAGAATCGTTGAAATATTAGAATCAAAAATTCGATAGATTATGAAGATAGTCAGTTATAACATAAATCGATGCAACCAGCAAAAGATTGATCATTTGCTGGAGATAAATTCTGATGTATATATCGTTCCAGAGATGTCAACTCCAGATTCTCTTAATATTCCTGATGGATATAAAACAGAATGGATTGGCGATGCAGAATAGAAAGGTCTTGGTATGATTTGGAAAAACGATGTGGATGGAGTAATTAAGCATTATATATCGTCTGATTTGAATTATTACATTTCACTCATGACTAACAAGGGCTTGATTGTTGCTGCATGGCCGACCAAATATGGTGTAAGTCAGAAACTTTCTTACCCCAAGATAATGATGCTGGCTATGGAGGAACTGATACAAAAGACAGGTAATACCCCTACCCTTATTGCTGGTGATTTGAACTGCTATGTTGGACAAAGTGGTGAAAACAAGACCTATAGCATCAAGACAATAGACAAGTTCCTTAGTGATAACGGATTCAGAAGTCTGTATCATTAGAAGACTCTGGAGCGATTAGGTGAAGAGTCGAATTGTACCTATCATCATCTTTTCAAAGAAGAATCAAAGTTCTTCCTCGATTATGCTTACACCAATATTCCTAATGCAGCCTTTAGTTTAGGCGACTGGGAGCGTAATATAAGTGATCATCATCCGTTATTTATAGAGATATAGTTATTTAATATGACACGACAGCATATAGTTTTCCTTACAGGTGCAGGAATTAGTGCCGAGAGCGGTCTCAGTACATTCCGCGGCAAGGATGGATTGTGGACAAATGAAGAGTTCCAATATCTTGCCAGTACAGGTTGTCTTTACAATGAGACTCAGAGATGTCTTGACTTCTACAACATGAGAAGAAAACATCTTTCAGAGGTTGAACCCAATGATGCTCACCGACTGATAGCTGAATTGGAGAAAGAGCATGAAGTAACTGTGATTACTCAGAATGTAGATAATCTACATGAAAGAGCTGGTTCAACCAATGTCATCCACATTCATGGTGAACTCGCCAAGGTGTGCTCAATGGAAAACCGAACAACATGTGTGAAGGAATATCCGTTAACAAAACCTATTATGGTTGGAGATCTAGCTGATGATGGAGCTCAGTTACGCCCATATATTGTGATGTTTGGAGAATATGTTGATGGTATGGATGAAGCCATTGACATTGTTAGAAATGCTGACATTTTCGTTGTTGTAGGTACTTCTTTACAGGTTTATCCTGCAGCTAACTTCATCCATTATGCTCACCATCTGATTCCAAAATTCGTGATTGATCCAGGAGAGATGGACCAATGTGAGGAATTAGAATTCACTCATTTCAAGACTACTGCTACAGAAGGTATGAAAAAGCTTCTCGAGGCATTCAAAGAATTGTAAATATGCAGATAGGATTTATTAACTTCAATACAGAGGAAAAGAAACGTGTAGCCAAGATGATGCAGTTACTGCAGGAGTCGGAAGCAATCGAGGAACTCGGTATCGGCAGAGTTCGAGATCATTTCTCCAATACACTTTTTCCGGGTACCTCTACCCTTCAACATCATGCCAAGTACTTTGCCGTGATGCCTTCATTATATTATCACACAGCCTACAAAAGCAGGAAATTCCAGACAATTGCAGAGGTTGACAGATATATCAAAGAAGCAGAGGTTCAGATAACCCGTCAGTTGGCTGAAAATTCTGACGGAACAATCAAAATGGATGTTACTGGTATTACTGGTATCAATACATACAAGGATGCTTTAAATGATTATCGAAAGTTTGTGAAGTACGATCCTGCATATATCTATGGCAGTGGTCTTGCAAGATATGGTATTATCCCTGACACTGGAATTGAACGATTGATATTAGAACTGAATAAGAAACATTTTGCTGATCCACACAACAAAAGAACATTGAAAAGCGAGGAGGAAACCAATGATGCTGGTAATCTGTCAGGTGACAAGCAGGTAATCAAGACATGTGGAGAAGCATACCAATTTTTCGATGGAAAAACCATGAGTTTAGCTTTATCTGAGAAAGAAGCGTCATTCCTCAGGGATCGTATCAATGATACTTGTAAAGGAACAATGCTTTCCTTCCTCATTGAAGGTAAAAATGATATTCCAGCAAAATTGGACTATTATAGTATTCACGAACTGCTACAGGACGTAACACCAGATATTGCAGACATTTACCACAAGTCCGTATTATTCTCAAAGTTAATACATCTGATAGACTGGCGTTTTAACTATAGCTATTTTGACAGTTTTGGTAAGACCGAGTCCGTTGAATTTTGTGAAAAAGAGTATAATACCCTACTGGCAGAACATAAGGAAACCATAGCAGACGAAAATGCATACAAATCATTATTTGAATATATTCGTCCAATAGATATGATGCTTACTGAGTTTTGTGAGGCATGTTACAAAGCTATCCTTGACAACAGACCAGAGCAGGTTGACCAACTTGTAAAGGCTCGAGAACACACAGTGAAGCGTGACAGAAGTAAAATAGGAAATAAGGCATACAAAGATCAAGGTCGTGGTAAACCATTTCCTAATACATTCCGTTGGGAAACAGTAAAAACTATGGTTAACGAGATAAGAAATCCACAATAAACTATGGCAGATAAATTATTGAAAGAACATCTATATGGTGACTTGCTGGCACCAGCTCCAGGCTATTCCACTGACTTTGCAATGGGAATGACTTATTCTTTGAGTTTTGAAGCCATGCTTACAGCTCATTTAGCATTCGGTATGCTTGGCGAGATGGATGAAAACGTCATTCAGTCTCCCCATATATTACTTGAAGCAATTACAAAAAGTAGCGAGAAAGTTGTTGTATTCTGCAATAAAGGTGGTATAGCAGTTCCACCAACGATACGCAAGGTGTTCTCGTTAATGGAGCGTAATATCTTTGAGGTTTTCGACAAGAAAAACAATAAAGCCAATTTTCATCCTAAACTTTGGCTGATCAGAGAGGTCAATAACGATAACAAGAAAGATGTACAACTGAAGCTTATAGTAACAAGCCGAAATCTGGCATATACAGATACCATCGATTGCGTAGCATGCATTACAGGCAAGGTTGGTCCATCTTCTATTGACAATGAGAAACATCAACCACTTGTTTCTTTCATCAAAGAGGTTGTGAAAGAATCTAATATTGGTGATGAGCAAAAGAAATCGGTATTGAAGTTGGCTTCAGATTTGAAACGAGTTGATCATTTCGAAGTAGATGCGCCATTTGAAGATTATGACTTTTTCCCCTATCTTTTTCAAAAGGACTTTGGCCTGCCAGATCTAAAGGACTATCTCGTTGGTACTGAAAGTATCATCGTATCGCCTTTTATTGACAAGAAAATGATCACGAGACTTAATCCTGAGAATAAATGCCAACGCAGGTTGATTACCAGAAAAGAATATGTAGATCAGGAAATCTTTGATAAGTTCAGTTCAAAAGGCGGTACATTTGTGACACTCGATGATCTGGCGAGTAGAGGAATGGACCTACATGCCAAGATGTATCATGTTTGGTATGGACGTGAGGATCAGTATCTTTTCTTAGGTTCTGCTAATGCCACAACCTCTGCATTTGAGAGAAACGGAGAATTTCTACTTCGCCTTAAATACAAATATGGCAATACACGCTCTGGTCAGTTTCTGTCAAGTTTCTATGAAAAAGATAATAGTGACAACAAGTTCATGCCATTAATGGAACCAATGGAGAATGCATCTCCTACTATCAAATGGGATGCTGCAGAATCAGCTATGAAGGATTTAATGTGTGCTGATGACCTACAGGCACACATCACTCATCATCGTAATGGTGACTACTCTATTGTTGTTTCATCAAAAATGAAGAAGCAAACCAACGATGTATATATTGCTCCATTACAAAAGAAAGACTTGATGCAGAAGTGGACAGGAAGGGCATCGTTTAATGAACTCAGAGCCGACGAATTATCTGAATTCTATATACTCTCTGCAAAATCACCCGAAGGAACGGAACATAAGGCTGTTGTTAAAATAGCAACAACCGGTATGCCATCAGAACGAGATCAGGAAATCTATAAGGGTATCATCAAAAACAAAAAAGATTTCTTCAGGTTTGTAGAATTAATGCTTACCGATACTCCTCTTGAATATATTTCAAGTGAAATGCTATTGAATGATAAAGGTGGTACAAGCTCTTCAAGTGACGAAGGTGTGTTGTATCCAAGTCTCTATGAAAAGATGCTCAAGATTGCTGCTACAAATCCTGCTCAAATTAAAGAGATTGGAAAGTTAGTCAGTAAATTGGGAGAAGAAGTGGTACCTCCGTCATTTGTGAAAATATATAAGCAGTTTGTTTCTGCATTAAATTAAGGGAGAAGATGCAATGAAAAATAAACCATTAGATTTTCAGGCAGCTACTGCCGATCATGTACTTGAAGCATATAAGAATGGGCAAAAACGTGTTTTGGTTGCAGACGAAGCAGGTTTGGGGAAAACAACAGTTGCTTCAGAGGTTGTACGTCGTGTAAAGGAAGAATTGGCTCATGAGGTCCTCGATGATGACGGACTGTACTGCATTGTATATGTATGCTGTAATCTTCAAATTGCCCAACAGAATATAGATACACTATCAGATGAAGGTGCTAAGGTTGACTTGTCTCAGAGTCGATTGTCAATGCAGCATTATGTATATTACAGAAAACGAGCAGAGCTAAAAGAACAAGTAAAGGATACCCTAATTTTGTCGCTGACACCTGCAACATCATTTCAAATGACTTGGGGTACAGGCAGCGCAAATGAACGTGCACTGATATATGCTTGCCTTACTTTATTACCTGAATTTGAATCACAAGAACAAAAAGACAAACTTTCTTCTATGCTTGTTGGCTGGGCACCAAAGGCATGGGAATGGATGAGCGTCTATTATTATAACGAGGTTCGCAAAACTAATATGAGTGAATATCGTGAAACAGTTGTAGAAGCTATGAAATCACATCTTAACAAGGAAAGGAAAAATGGTGGATCATATCTACAACGGCTTATTGAACTTGCAAATTCAGATCATGACAAGAAATGGAATAATGACAGTTATTATTTCATCATTGAACTAAGGAAGATGTTTGCTGACATAAGTCTTGAGATTCTGAAGCCAGACCTGGTTATCATGGATGAATTCCAGAAATTCAGTTCTCTGATAGATACAGACAAGGCAACCGAAACTGAGGAGAATATGATTGCCCGAAAATTCTTCGCCAACAAAGATACATACATCCTATTGTTGTCTGCTACTCCGTATAAGCCTTATACTACTTTGGAGGAACTTAACGAGAGTAATAACGATGAACAATATAAGGATTTCCACAGATTGATGGATTTCCTCCATGCGAATGAAGAGAACTCAATGGATTTCAAGGCAATATGGAGAAGCTACTCTACTGCTCTCAAGCATCTGGAGCAGGAAACTAATGACACTATTGTAGAGAAGCACCATACTGCAGAAGATATGCTTTATCATGTTATGGGACGCACTGAAAGATCAAATGAGGGTATTATCAAAGAGAAAATACCATCTATTGACGATTATCTGTCAACAGGTGATATTACATCTTTCGTTCAGATGCAGCATTTGATAGACAATTGTAGAAAGTTTGGCAAGAAAGTATATTCAGCTCCCGTTGACTACTCGAAGTCATCAGCGTATCAACTTTCTTTTATGGATAATTACAAACTAAAAGACAGAATCAGTGATGCATGGAAAGCTGGTGCAGGTCGAGGAATAGCAAAAGATTGCTTATTGCTGAATCGAGACGCGGTCGAAAGCTATACACTTGATGACTACAAAAACGCAAGACTCGACTTTGTAATAGATACTATCTTTGGTAATGGCAAAAATGCAACAGGAGCAGAGACTTTATTGTGGGTTCCCTCATCACATCCATATTATACTCAACAACCAAATGTATTCACAAAGAACGAGTCATTCTCAAAGTTCCTTGTATTTTCATCATGGGGAATGGTTCCTAAAATGTTGGCATGTCTGATTTCTTATGAAACAGAGAGACGACTGCTACACAGAACAAAGGATGCGTATCACGACAAAGATTTCCAACTTTTGAAGGACAGTGAACAGACCAAAGCGTTGTCAATCATGTGTACAGTCTCTACATATCTTGCTGAGCTTTACAAACCAGAAGAATACTACGGATTGTCACTTGGTGCTATTAAGCATACTATCAAGAAAGAGATCAGAGAAAAACTGCGTGAATATGGTAGTGATCGTGTCAACCGAGTTAGTTCATTGGACGTATATCAGTTAATGTTGGCTCTCGACAACTCTGATGTCAAGCCAAGAAATATCCCACAGGATGCAGAAGAAGTTCTTGCAAATATGGCTATTGGTGCTCCTGCAATGTGCCTGTATAGGATTTTCGAAAGATTAGGTGATGACAATGCTAAAACACATGCAGAAGATGTTGCCAGGGACATGATTGCTATCTTCAATAATCGTCAGGGTATTGCAGCTGTGAGAAATAATTGCAGGTCTCATAGTAATTATTTTCTGAATGTGATAGACTATTGTATAGAAGGTAATCTGCAATCTGTTCTCGATGAATTTGTACACATGATCGGAGAAGCGAAAAATGTAGAGTCTATAGTCACTCGCATTAAGGAATCTTTCATTCCGGCAAACTATCAGCAGGTCAACACTATTCAGACCTTTGGTACAGATTCAAAATATACAATGAGAAAGCACTTTGCCGTTGATTTTGGTAGTGGAAAGCAGACTGAGAAGGATGTAAATCATGCAACTAATCTCCGTTCAGCTTTCAATAGTCCTTTCCGTCCCTTCGTTTTAGCATCAACTTCGGTTGGTCAGGAAGGGTTGGACTTCCATTGGTATTGCCGCAAGATGATACATTGGAACCTTCCTTCAAACCCACAAAATCTTGAGCAACGTGAAGGAAGAATCAATCGCTACAAATGTTTATCAGTTAGGAGAAACATAGCTAAATTATATAAGTCAACATTCAAGTGGGATGACATGTTTGAACGAGCTTCGGAAGAGTTAAAAGGCAATAATCCAGAGATGGTACCTTTCTGGTATTTACCTTTGAATGACGAACATTTCAAGAATATCAAAACAGAGATGATTGAACGTATTGTACCAATGTACCCTATGAGCGAAGACGAGTCAAGATATAGCCGACTAATCAAAGTTCTCTCATTATATCGTCTCACTATGGGACAGCCAAGACAGGAAGAATTACTGCAAATGCTTGATGGAAAGATTTCATCTGAGCAGATGAAACAACTTCTGTTTGATTTAAGTCCGTTTAGTAGAAATCAAAAAGACAAATAAATATGGCATATACATATAAATATCCAAGACCAGCAGTCACAGCAGACTGTGTGGTCATCACAAAAGAAGAAGATCCTAAAGTGTTGTTGATTCAGCGAAAGGCTGATCCATACCAGGGCTGTTGGGCATTTCCCGGAGGCTTCATGGAGATGGATGAGACAACGGAACAGTGCGCCATACGTGAGCTGCAGGAGGAAACAGGACTTGTTGTTGAAGAAGTTCATCAGATTGGTACCTATTCCGAGGTTGATAGGGATCCACGAGGTCGTACTATCACTGTAGCTTATCTTATTCTGGTAGATGAGCCTTTGAATGTGAAAGGTCAGGATGATGCCGCTGATGCACGATGGTTTTCACTAAGTGAACTCCCTACCCTTGCTTTCGATCACGATGACATCATGAAGGATGCCATCAAAACCTATAAGATGATGGTCAAGTAAATGAAATACAATTTATTTTTCAGCAATAAACTGGAGGTTGTCCCATGAATTGGGATAACCTTCTTTTAATTTTGCATAAAATTGAAACGAATAAGAATGGATAATAATAAAATCGAAAATCTACACGACTATCTCCTTCACATCCTCCGCAATAGCGATGGAGAAAGTGATGATGCTCTTCAACAGGAAGTTATTGAAGCCATTGAAGCACATGTTGAGTCAAACAAGATGGGTAAACTCCATTTTTCAATGGAGTTATTCTCTCCTGAACTGGACTGTATATTCAAGAAGGAGCCAAGTGAGTGGCTCGTCAAGAAGGTCGTAGGAAAACATTATGCAAAGAGTCTTGCTAAATATGAGAGATGCAGACGTGACTATTTACTCGACACTGCTGTAGAGGGCTACTATGCACTTTCGGAGTCAATGGTTGATACCATTCATAATGTTCATGAAGCCTCTAGGATTCATACTCTTGTTGCCAAGTACGGTGAGATCTATTACAATGTCTTGGGCTATACCTCATTCAATAAAGACAAGAATAATCTGCTCGCAAGCCTCTATACAATGGGCTTGTATTTCAGCGTATTGAAATACAAGGTCAAGGATATGCTGATGTTCATGTTCGGCAAGGATTGCGGTAATCAAGAAGACTTGACTCCAAATGAACGAGTTTATCCAGAACTTCCAAAGCCAGCAAAAGAATTTGACATTAAGGATCTTGAGAAATCCTTCGCACATATCACTTATCCAGAGAAGGAATTTGCTTCTGACTGGTTACACATGCGTCAAGGATTACTTTACTGGTATAAGAACGTACTTGAGCATATTGAGGAGATCTATCCGGAAAGCCCTGTAGCTGTTGATGACTGGTGCCGCAGAGCGATAGCCAACACACTAGCTACAGCTCACTGGACTCAACCTCTCCACTTTATCAAGTCAGCTTATCCATCATTGGTATATACGGATGTCATTATTGACAAAATCACTGAAGACCTTCAAAGAATTGAAGATGATGTAGATGTATGGTCTATCCTTGGAATAAAGAAACTTGACTGGGATAAGATCACGGAAGAAAGTCACAAAAAACAATAAGCATTATGAGATTCGGAATGCGTAGACCTTCCATCAAGCGTAGCATCAGTGCACGCACAACAGGAAGAGCAAAAAGAGCAGTGAAAAGAGCCATCATCCCAGGTTATGGAAGACGTGGCATGGGATTACTTCATCCGAAGAAAGCTCTTTATAATCGTGTATACAGAAGAACCACCTTCAGCATATTCGATTTGGCTAAGGCATCCTCAGGTAAAGGCAGCAATAGTGGATGTTGCCTTACCCTACTCTTTTGGATTAGCGCAATAGCAATCAGTGTAGCTATATTGTAAACCAAAAAATATTGAGAACAATGAAAAGATACATAGATAAGTTAGATGAAAGCAAAGATCGATTGATACAAGTTGCTTTTGACTGTACTGATAAAACAAACGAAAAGATTGATTATAATCTATTTCTATGGAGTATATTAAACAGAGCAATGTCTATCAATAGAGGCTTTCTCTGTCTCACCAAAGAAGATAATTATCTATGTGCAATTCCCTTAATGAGAATGCAAGTTGATAATTGCATAAGGTTATACGGGATTCATTGTGTGGCAGATCCCCATGCATTTATTATGAGCTGGATGAATGGAAATAAAATCTCTACGTTGAAAGATAAGAACAATCATAAGTTAACCGATAGACTCTTAGTTGAAAACCTGGAGGAAAAATATCACAATATCGTTGGTATCTATGATTCTGCATGCAATTTTGTTCATCTGTCTCAGGAAAATCTTTACAATACAGCTCAAGCAATAGATGGTACACGTGAAATTACTTGCAATATTACAGGATATGATAGAATACCTGATAATGTTAAAGACAATATTGATAAATGTATGGTCTATGTAAACAATATATTAATAGACATCATTTATGATTATGCAAGAGAGATAAATGTTATCGAGAAACATTAGAATTAGCATATATATACTCAAGAAGGATGGTCGGGTTAAAAGCCTTGCCATCCTTTTTTGCTGTCAGATGGAGATGTGGACCAGTACTCATACCTGTATTTCCTGAACGTGCGATGAGATTGCCCGCAATAACAGACATACCGACTTTTACCAAGGGAGCCGACAGATGGCAATAACTGATGGTGTAATCACCTGTTCTGATCGTGACATACTTCCCTGCCCGATTATCCTCACCTACCTTGATGACAGTACCTGTGAACATCGAATAAACCTCTTCGTAGTGAGCATGAAGGTCTATACCGCTGTGCATGGTATATCGGTGAAGTATCGGATGGTTACGCATTCCGTATTTCGATCCGATTTCGATATGTTTCAGTGGTAAAGCCACACTTGGTGCTGGTGGTATCATTTCCCCTTCTTTTTCATTTAGTTCAGACTCAGGAAATGAGTCTGATACCACAATAGTGTCCTTGGGAGTTTCCTGTGACTCCAAAGGATTCTGATTAATAACTTTACGGTGCCTGTAACTGCCGATAGTATTGAACTGAGCATAGCTGGTAATACTCAATGATAGCAGTATAAACACACCTAGAATACGCTTGATTTTCGATTTCATGCCACAAAGTTAGCCACTGTTGATAACAGCAAAGAATAAACTCTGAAAACCACAATTATCTTATAATTGAACTTTCGCATGTAAGAAATCACATGCATATATTAACGTAAATTTGGAATAAAAAAGGCTTCAAAGTTTGTATAACTCATTGAAAATGAGTATCTTTAAAGTGACCAAACTATAAAGATA